>Ga0222426_100125_pt1 | contig 112729 bp, 84 predicted proteins | sample 2B50Ametagenome_FD_180087 | JGI IMG/M metagenome (GOLD analysis project Ga0222426, IMG submission 180087) | Enriched microbial communities from leaf-cutter ant dump, University of Wisconsin, Madison, United States - 2B50A (version 2) | ecosystem: Environmental > Terrestrial > Nest > Insects nest...
TGGTTGCTGATGGACACACCACCGCCGATAGGCCCATGATCCCAGCTCGGCAAGTGATTCAGTATTTTAACTGGCTATGGTCAGAGATGACGTCAACAGAAGGGGGGATTAAAGTCGAAACGTGTGATGCAATTTTAGGAGCTTAACCTATGATATCATGATATATAGCATAAGGACGATAGGTTTCAGCCTGGATTGTGCTAAATTCTCGTTATAACGCGTTTTTTGTTCAGTCCGTATCTGTAATGTCAATAATAATGATTTCATATTTTCTCGAGACTGTAACTTGACCGTGTCGTTTGAATAATTGAATATAAATAATCTTATTGAATTATTCCTCTGACACAGTTCATGTTACAGTCTCTACCTTGATCTTATACGTGGTTTTTTAAGCAACGAGATCACAGCTTCAGTTTTTGAAACTCGTTTTCTTCAGCTTAGGCGGGAAGATAGCCAATGGATGAAATTTGGTTCTGATCATAAGGCCTACCGAATTTTAGATACGCTGAAGTATCCGTTGCTGAATATCGCAATGACAAAAATGGACAAATAAAAAATGTGAAGTCCTTTCGAACTCCACATTGCTATAATTAATACACTTTGTGGTACGATGCTGTTACCTCTTTTGTTTTTTCATTTCTTCTATCTCTCGCTTTAGCTGGTCTCGATCTTCTTTCTTGTAAAATTCTAACTCCGTTGCAGAATAATCGTACTTGAATAATCTCGCTTTTATTCTGGTATTATTGACAAAAATACCAAAGTCTATGTTTGCTATAGTGAGAAAACCAGCACTATTTCCATCAATTTCCATACTTCCAAACTTTGTGAGTTTTGCGAGTTTTGTATTGAATGAGCCATCTGCGTCTGAAGATACTTTTTTGAGCGTATTTCCTTCAGAATCTAAAAAACGTATCTCGGCATTGGGTACCTTTCTTTTTGTCTTAGCTTCAGTGACAATTCCTGAAATCGTTACCGAGTCTTGCGAATCGTTTTCGTCTAAATAGCTTGAAGCTTCGTACCCGCCCATTACTTTATTGTTTTCTGTTTTGGGTCTAATGACAGAACAGGACGAGAAACAAAAGACCAAAAAAAAGACAGAAATTTTAATAGCCCATATCAAATTATAACACCTATTTATGTTTTCTATTTGCTTTTTCAACTTCTTTCCTCAGCTTTTTCTGATCCTTTTTTGAACCTATTTCATTAATATACATGGGCTGCCTTGGTAATTTTATGTCTAAGGCGTAGGTTTTAAAATTTGGCGCAATGTAAACATGTTCGATAGTCATCCCCGTTCCAAATGTATCCACAATAATTTTTCCATGGAGCAATCCCTCGGATGGGATCGTTAGCGAAAATTCTCCATTTTTATCTGTGATGGCTGTACCAATTGTATCACTCTCTGAACTAAGAAAGAAAACTCTAGCAGAAGGAACATTTTCATTATTATGGCACATGCTCACTTTGCCTTTTATTAAAGGCGATATCTCATCATCTGTATAACCTTTACCTCGTTGGCTATAGCTGCTGCAGTTGTTTTGGTCTATATCAACCCAGTCGTTATAATTCTTCTTTGTGGAACAGCTAAAGAGTGTTAGCAAAAGAAGAAGTTTAACACCCCAAACGCGAACCTTTTTGTTTAATACCATTGTCTTTTCTACTATCATATTGTTCAGCCATTATTCTGTCTATAATCCTTGATTTATCATTGTCCGAAAGCTTTTTAAACGAAGAAGTTTCTGTTAGACCTTTCCATGCTAAATCATCATATACCTGTTTGTCTATTGTGTAACCTTTTAATTCACCGTAATTTTTGATAGATCGAGCGAGATCCGCAACAAAATCTCTTGCTATCGTTTCGTGTTGCAAATTATTGTCCAAAGCTTTCTTTTTTGAATATTTCTCGAATAATTCTGGATATGTCAAAGACGCAGCGCTCGGATCACTCTTATAGAGCGCAAAGAGGTATGCATGAATTGATTCATGAAGAACAGTTGTCGCAAACGCTAAATCTGTAACATTTTGAGTAGTTAGTAAATTACTATTAAATTCTATTAGTGCAAAACCATTTGTTATTTCAGAATTCGTCCCGGCAACTTGCATCGGATTATTATTCTCTTTCATTCCTAATCTAAGATTGTATCCAGGAAGTTCTCCAGAAAATTTTCTTATGATATCTGCAACTGTATTGCCGCTAAGCATTTTTAGCCTTTCTATTACATTTTTCATACAGTCAGGAAGATTTGAGTCATCAATTCTTTCATTAAAATCATTTACAGCAGCTTCTTCGTCTCCCTCTCCAGATGTCCCACTACCACCTGCACCGCTTCCATCATCACCAAAAGGATCTAAAGTTTCATAATCTATAGGGCCACCTCCTTGGTCAGGATCATCCGTCCCTGTTCTTTGAGGTTCGCAGTTTACATAATTTAATATACCATTCACATAACCGTGTACACATTTTCTTTCAGTTGTACTTTTTTTACCATTGGCAAATTTGATGCCTATCACTTCACGCTGAGCTTTGTGACCCTCTTTATAATAAATTGTTGATTGTCTCCCTGTCAGGATAGATTTTGAGATAATTGTTCCAGTGTAACCTTGTTTTGTGTTTTCTGGGATAAAGGTTATTAAAATATAGTTCCATTTACCTTTGGTTTTTATGGCTTTTATCCATACTAAATTTTCGATAGCAACTTTGGAGGAATCAGTTGAAAGCAATTGAACTTGATCAAATAAATTTACTTTAACATAGATAGTGTCGTCGGAGACTATTTTGTTATTTTCCCAATTAATGGAAGTCTTCAAATTGGCTATCAAAAAATTAGAATCTGTCTGATTGTAATTGGTTTGTTTTTGAAAGTCGGCTCGCAATAAATCAATTTTCTCTTTAATCGGATCTTTGGGGATAACCTCATATTGATCTTTACATCCTCCAATAAAAATAAAAATTATAAAAAGTAATAAAATTCTCTTCATTAAATTAAGGTGTTATTTGTTTTGTTAGTGTGGTGTGAAGTTAATAAATAATATGTTAAAATATTGGAATACGATAAATACTACACTAAAGTGTTGGTGTTTGCCATTTGCTCCGGCATAAATAAACGAATTTGTGAAGCCAAAACTGCTTACCATCCATTTTTATAACTTTATATTGTTTACAGTTTATTTTATTAATTTATTTAATAATTGTGTTGAAAAAATCTTATTTTTAGACAGCAAACCAAACCAAACTAATACCACAATTGAATAAGATGAGCTATCCTGTTATCCTGAAGTATTGGTGTAATTATCTGTAATATAGCAAAATAGCATTATTTAGTGTTGGTGAGTATGACAAAAGTTAAGCTGTTTTAACAGAAAGTCATATGGACTGAGAGAGTTGTTGACCTAAAATCCATCTAATCAATTAAAAATATAAACACAATGTTATGAAAGCTGACGATCAAATTCTTGTCTATCCGTATAAATATCGATTTTTTTTTACTTTATTATTAATATTGATCGTTGGAATGACGCTATGGTCATATTTGTTTTTTCAATACCGAATAGACTTTGATGACAAAATACTGGTATTTCCGCTTGTCATTGGTATTTCCTTGACCTTTGTTTCCTATAAACTTTTTCGGTATTTATTGTATATAAACCGTTGGAAAGCAATATTGGCAGCGGAAGGTATCGTTATAAATGATCCTTGGCTGGGACAATTATCTTTCAATTGGGATACTGATGTTATTGTTTTGGGCAATTTCAATTTGGAGCTGGTGAAAGGTCGATATGGTCCCGCTGCAAATGCTTCAGATAGGACATATGATATATACAAGATTAGCAAATGGGTTATGGGCCAGCCTGCGATTGTGGACTCTAATTTAGCTTTCTTAGGGAAAAAGAAATTTAAGAAATTGAAATTATCAAATGAAGAATTAGCAGCTGCATTCGAAAGCAGCCAACATGAATATGCAGATTTTTTTAAAACAAACCGTTGGAATTTAACCTTCCTCGCTTATTGTTTTTGTCGGGTAATAGCTATTATGCTTATAGCCTATATATTTTTCCTTGATATTTTTTATTTCAACACTGGAGTAGTTGTGTTTTTTTTCATGGCAGTTACTGTACAATTGGTTATGGTGCTGCAGTATTGGAATAGGTTTCCGCCTGGTGCTTTAAAACGTTTTTTTTTGAATGTAGGTATTTCGATAATAGGTTTTGCATACTTGATGTTTGATAACGTGCATTCTCTGGACGAGCTATTCTTTGTAAAATGGGGAGCTGTTTTAGGTCTTGCCATGACGCTATTTATTCGGGTATTTATCCAATTGTACCGAAAATCGGTAGCTAAACATCTTAAAATTATATTCTATTCCATTCTTTTTATTTTTCTAAGCTTATATAGCATTGCTTTTCTTAAGGTTGGCAATATGCTCCATTTGGGGAAGGTCGAGGGATGGGAGCAGGGAACCGTTTATAATCCTCAAACTATCATTTTACCGGGAATGGATCCACATAAAATGGTTTTTGATAATCTTAAATGGGGAGCCAGAAATATGCTGATTCCATTAGTTAGATCCGTTTCGGAGGCTCGGGTAGAGGTGAAAGTCTTTGAGGGAAGATTGGGTATACCCTGGTTTTACAAAAATTATGCAAAAGATGATGTAGACAATATACGATTTATCAAATAAAGGGAATGCAGTTTATGAAGAAATTATTGAACTTTGAACGGCAGCCGTTTGTCTAAAAGAGTTTATTTAGACAGTTTTCTACATTTTATTACCAATATATAATCATGAAAAGTACCAATAAACATAAAGCGAAATGGAAGGACTATAGTGTTTGTCTTTCTGTAACTATTATATTTGTGTCAATTTGCGGACTTGCAGCTTATATTCCTGTCTTCGTCTCTGCACCGCAAGATGTGTTTCTAGCGTTTATTTTAGATCGTTTGAAGTTGATTCTACCGGCTGCTGTGCTTTTTTCTGGGATAGCACTCATTTTAACTATATGGGGTATAGTATCTCATTATGGATATAAACCAGTCAAATTCAAATCATTTTGGACATTTGTACCCTACACATTGACCGTGTTTTTAATGGCAGGAATTTTATATCGGAATTCCCTACCGATAGAAAAGCTATTTATTCCAAGTTATATCCGCGCTACTAGTCCTGATCTCACACATCACAATGTTCCGTGGGATCTAATGTGGTTCTTATGTGCTGTGGCGAATGGTTATATATTTTTGCTTCAATATAGCGCTTACCGGAAAAGCTTGTTCAACGTTATTGGTAGTGAACTTCTTAATAAATCTTCATATTTTAATCCACAGATTATCAGGGAGAATGATCTGTTAGAAGAGGCAGAAAGATTAGCGAATACATTTAGTGAATCAAATAGAAAAAAATCAGTCAATGATGACCCAGCAACTCATCAATATGAATTTTATGCTTTTATCTACGGTGAAGGTTTTGATTACGTTATTATTGATGAAGGATTTGCTGTACCTTTTCTCTTTGAAGATGAGGATACCGTAGATGATCTTCACGGCGGTATTTATGTACAGATCAACAAGACACTCTACATTCGTTTTGATCACATTATGTTGTTTGATTTCGAGGAACTCTATATTGTTGTCTCGCCTTCGCTAGAAGCCCTTTTTGAAAAAATTAATAAAAAAAGTGTCAAAGAAAAGCTTTACTCGTACAGATATACAGATAAGGGCAGCGGCTATTATAAGATAGATTCCACTTTGGAGGCGAAACTGAGAAGTAAATTCAAAATGGAATAGAATAGATGCCACATATTAAGATTGGTATCAATTCATTTAGAGTGGTGCAAAAGTAGAAAAAAATATTAGTTTTCAAACATTCAATAGGTTGAAAATGACTATTTTTTGATGGTATTATGAATAAATATATGTTGATCAAAGCAATATAAAATCTCAGAATTTAAAGTTATCCACATTTACAAAATTAAGAAAATCAACAACTTACAATAAATAGTTTGCAGCAAACGCATTCTCTGACAAATCTTTGCCCAAAATGTTGAAAAGTCAAACTAGCGCATCGGAAGAAAATCACGGATATTTGTATCTGAAGGGTGATTTATTGCAAATTAAAGTAATTAAAATATGAATAAAAGTTAGGTAGATGTGGGAAATGATATAAAAAAAAGAGCTAAGTCTTCGACCCCTTAGCCCTTTAATTTTTGTGTCATCATACCTAGAAAGGTAGTATGAAAGTATTCGGTTTTTTTTAGTGAACGCAAAATAAAGATTTTTGTTTTTATAATCAAAAGCTTTTATTCAAAAACAGTATATATACTTTCTCTTTTCTAGTTATAACCGGGGTTAAACGCTGACCGGTTTCCTAAGTACAAATCATGTTATTTCTGGGATTAAATAAGGCTTGAGCAGGATCGCTTTGATTATCTATATGTATTTTTTTTGCAAAAAGATATTCAAAATGGTCTGGAATAAGCAAAGGTTAAAATTTCAATGCTTAAAAGATTATGGCAGGAAATGGAAAATCTGGCGACAAGAGACGTCACGGATGCGTCGGTGGGCGTACGCAGTCTCATAATCCAAGAACAGGATTATGGACTAAGCGTGATAAACAAACAGGACAATTTATGGATGTGAAAACATCTGGCGGTAAGTTTAAAGGAATTAGAAAGGAGAAATAAAAATGAATAAAGATTATAAATCATTAGTATCACAGTTACAGAGACGGATGAATCCTGATAACTATTCTGACATACGACTTTTTGGCGAATCGATTAATAAGGATTTGTTGGGAGTTGCCGGAAATAATGCGCTTGAATATGTAAAAAGATCCATGCAGGGAGTGGCCAAAGAATATACTGATAGGAGTATTGAGGCAGGAACAGCTGTTAAGAATCATCTTAAAGAAGTTTTATTTTCTGTTGATTACGAATACCAAGGTTCAGTAATGACCAATACCCATATCAAAGGTAATAGCGATATTGACTTATTAGTTTTATGTGATAAGTTTTATTATGCGGATAATAGTGGTGTAGAAAATAAGTATAGTAATGCTGTTAGTTTATACCAATTAACGGATTTTCAGATAAACAGACTTAAGGGGCATATCAATTCAGGTAATTATTCTGGAAATAGTAGTCAAGACCTAGCGAATATTAGAATGAAATCCGAAAATAAAATGCAAGCTACTTATTATATATGTGATACAACCAAACCAAAATGCATTGCAGTAACTAATCAAAATTTGCATCGGGACGTAGATATTGTGGTTGCTGCTTGGCACAAAACTTATGAAGGGATCAGAGATGGTGTAAGCAAAAAAAATAGTATTAGAGTATATGATAAGGATCACGATGATGTAGGCCGAGTTGAGTCTCCATTTGTGAGTATAGATAGAATTAATACAAAAGATAGTTCCGTAAATGGGAGATTGAAAAAGATGATCCGCTTTGTAAAGACTTTGAAGTATGATTCTCAAAAATTGATAGACCTTTCTAGTTTTGAAATTAACGCAATATGTTACAATATTGACACATTCAAATATTCTGGTAAAGCATTCTATGACTTGGTTCCGGTTGTGGCCCAAGAGTTCGCAAAAATTGTTACTAATGCGTCTTATAGGGATAGTATAATGTCTGTAGATGGATCGGAGTCTGTATTTAGAGGTAAAGAGAAGAAATCAAACTCTATCGCGCTAATGTACTTGGAGATTGACGAATTGTTGAAAGATTTGAATTTTAATGCTATACCAAGTTATGTTAGATAATATGCAACCAACTATTTTTATTGGGTCTAGCAAGGAAGGACTTGATATTGCTAAAATTGTAGAATTAAATCTTAGTCATATAGGAAAAGTTACGTTATGGACTGGTATTTTTGATTTAACCAAGAGTAACTTTGATAATTTAACCTCTCAGCTGGCATTTTTTGATTATGCAATATTGATCGCTACTAGTGACGATGTTACAGTCTCAAGAAAAAAGCAATCGATGTCACCACGTGATAATGTAATATTTGAATATGGATTATTTACGGGGGGTATTGGTACATCAAGGACTTTCTTAATGATTGAAGAAGGGGCAAAGCTGCCATCTGACCTTTTTGGAATAACATTATCTTATATACCGGTAAAAAAGGGTGATGATTTTGGAGAGAAATTGAGACTCAAAACGGACAATATTATCGCCCATATACAATCTAAAGAGGAAACATTTGATTTGGGGTTTTTACCATCAACTACCCTGGCCTATGGTTATTTTTCAAATTTTATTGAACGTACTGTTCAGAGATTACTCGAGGATAAGAATGATAAAAAACAATTTGCTCTTGAGGATGGAAGCACTTTTAAAATCAAGGATTTAAAGGTTACGGTTTTGATTCCTAACGATTTAAGTGATGATATGTTTAAAAAAGTATCTGCTAAGCGTCTTCGTGACGGATGGCAAAAAATGAAAGTTGAGCCAAAGAATATTAGAGATTATGATTTTTCAATTGACGTTTCAAAAGCAGAACATGGACATTTGCATCTAGTAGATATTCCACTCACACTAAATGCTCTAAATAGGTCGATAGAACTATATTCGAAAAAGGAACATATAGGTAAGTCAACAAAAGAGAATTTATTAGAATATCGTGAAATAAGGAACTTTACTAAAACCCTTCAATATCTTGTTAGTAAAAGCTCTCTTACAAAGGGAATCGTTGAGATCGAAATTGTAGATATTTAAAGAAGAAGCACTGAATATTCAGTGCTTCTTAGTTTTTGGGAGATATTTTATCAATTGTTAAAAATATTGTTGAAAAAATCATTGTAAAAACACAATTATTTTTTTGAATTGTAAGGCTTAAATTATTTTTATTTGTTATTTTTGTTATTGTAAAATTACAATGGATATTTCAAATATGAAAGAAGATAGCTTTAATGTTGACGATTTGTTGAATAATTTATTCACGCAAGACAATTTGGCGACCTTGTTCGACGATAGGGTAAAAGAGTTGGGCATTGCTCCCACAAATGCATTGGAGATTATGGAAATTGAGTACAGGCCATTGCAAAATATTTTAAATGGGTTGAGTCCAAGAGTGGATGCAAGAAGTTTTTTAAAATTGGCAAATTTTCTGAATCAACCTGTCGAAAGAATTATACAATTATTTTATAAGGCTTTAGAGGCTAATTTCCCTGAAATTCAGGATTACCCTAAAGAAAAGATTGACTTTATTAATAAGAATTTTGATCTAGCAACTTTAAAGAGAATAGGTTTTATAAAGGACATAGCAGATTACAAACATATTGAAGAGTGTATTTTAAGGTATTTTGGATATAAAAGCATATTTGAATTTAAGTTGCCAGGGCAAGATATTGCGTTTAGTTCAGGTATAAGATATGCAAAAAATATTCTTTCTAAAGGATTTTGGGTAAAATCCGCTATTGAGACATTCAAAAGCTTACATAATCCCTATGAATATAATAGGGAAAGTTTAATGGCTTATATCCCAAAAGTTAGATGGCAGTCTACAAGTGTCGAAAAAGGATTGCTTAATGTCGTTAAAGATCTTTTTAGACTAGGTGTAACAGTGTTGTATCAGAAGTCTGTTCCATCATTGCATCTAAGAGGCGCGACAATAATTGTTAATAGTAAACCTTGTATAGTGTTAACAGATTATATGGGTTTCTATACAACTCTTTGGCATACGCTATGCCATGAGATATCCCATGTACTTTTTGATTTGGAAGATATAAAAAAAAGCAGATATCATATTTCAGAAGAAAAGAATAATGAGCTCCCAGTCAAAGAAAGAGAGGCTGCTGCGGATTTTTTCGCACGAGAATTTTTGTTTTCTCGAGATAAACTCGAACTCGTTAGACCACATATAAATAATAGGAAATTTATTAAGGATTTTGCCGAACGTACTCAAGTGCATGAAAGTTTTATTTATACTTATTATGCTTTTGAATATGGTAATGAAGATCCCAAAGCTTGGGCTAGAGCGAAATTGAGAAATCCGCCATTTGAAAATTTAGTTCAAAGTATTGAGAATCCATGGGATAATATTGACCCAATTGAAATACATATTGGAAAATTAAAGGAGAATGAAGTTTATAGTTAATAAAGATCGTATGAAAAAAAATAAAGGAAAGAAAGGAGAAGAATTTGAGAAATTATCTTCGTTAGTTGACAGGCAATCGGTTTTAGATTTATTTAAAGACATAGCGGATAATAATGCTGAGAATGTATATCAAGCAAAAATAAAAAGAGAAAGAGAGACCATTAACCTTTTAGGTGGTGGTACAACATCCATATCTGAAGAGCAAAAAAAGAAAGCAAAATTATTGGAGTCAGTGCCCCAAAATTATGGTTCTAAATTTGGTGCTTTCTTTGATGAGTTAGCTCGATTAGCGAATTGGACAGAGGAAGAAAGAAAATCCTTTCATAAACCTCAGATCGCACCGAATCTTATAAACAGATGTGTTTATTCGAGATTCCCACCAGAGGTAATTACTCACCTATTAGAGAAGAATCCATATGTTAAATGGTGTTTGAGAGAACACAAACATTATCTTTTTTTAGGAGAAGATGGTATATTGATGCTTGAGAAGTTTATTGATGACGCTGTCATTGTGATGACGGAGACATCGACTGTATATGAGTTTGAAAAAGAATACTCTAGCCGATTTGGGAAAGGGTTTCAACCTGTATTATTTGAAGAGTATTTAGGTTTGGTGGGAGGTAGCTCCGTCTCCTAAATCGTCAGAATTTCTTATCTTTATCCTATGAATCAACTGTCTCATTTACCCCAACACAAACAGAACGAATTAGCTGAAATCGTAGAGATTATCTGCGAAATCTCAAATCCGGCTAAGATCATTCTGTTTGGAAGTCACGCTACTGGCAAGTGGGTAGAGGATGAATATGTCGATAAAGGAACAACCTATACCTATATTAGTGACTATGATATTTTGGTGGTTCTATCTGATAATGAAAAAGGTGAAGAAGTTGAGGTTGCAAGTAAGATAGATAATCGTACAGGGAAGTTTAAAAATGAGGTAAGTGCGATTGTACATTCAATTTCTTATATCAACAGCGGTTTAGAAAGGGGGCAATACTTCTTTAGCGATATTGTCAAAGAAGGGATAACGCTCTATGATAGCGGAGAATATTCTTTTGTCGAAAGTAAGCCTTTGACTAATGAACAGCTAAAGGAACTTGCTGTTGAAGACTTTAATAAATGGGTTAAAAGTGGCTCGAGGTTTTTAAAGGCTACTAAATTATTATATGAAGAATTTCTAGCAGATAAACTACCTTTGAATGAAGTAGTTTTCATTTTAAATCAAACAGCGGAAAAGTTCTATGGAGGAGTTTTATTAGTTTATACGGGTTATAAACCCAAAACTCACCGTATTAAAGCTTATCGTAAATATGCTAAGCATATTTCTGAAGATCTTTATCGAGTCTTTAGAGATCCACGCACGGACCGTGAGGAGAATAGATTGTTTAAAATATTAAACGATGCTTATATCGATGCTCGTTATAAGGATGATTATTATATCGATCCCCAGGATTTGAAGAAATTAATAAGTAAAGTTGATAAAGTAGAAGAAGTAGTCATTCGGTTATGTGACGAGCGTATCGAACAACTTTAAGAATTAAGCCTTTCGATCTCTTCTTAGTGGTAAATGTTTGGGAATTTTGATCTCGAAATCAAATACCTCCCTAGGTTGAACTTCTAACGCTTTACAGACTGCAATCAAGCCACTTACAGACATGTTGTTACTCCCTCGAACAATCCGGTGGACTTGACTATAGCTAAATCCAGTGCGATCTTGAATGTCCTCAAGAGTAATTTTCTTTTTATTTGAAATAGCCCAAAGTCTTTCTCTAATGATTTCTAAATTTTCCTTGTCTATGTACTGTTCAGCCATAAACAAATAGACATCTAAAATAAAAATTTTATTATACCAAATTTGGAATAATATTGTTGTTTTTCTTATCTTTGGATAGTCATTCATTGGTGCCAGCGTGAGAAACTGAAAACCAAAGATGAATGAGAATTATAAACTTAAAAAAATACAAAAAATTCGTAGAGAGGACCTCCCTTATTAATTTGATAATAGGGTCGCGTAGTTTCTCACGCTCAACCTTTGAGCAAGGGAGGTTTCTCTTCTATTTGTATATAGGGAAAATAGCATTTAAGAATCAATTGATTCTTAAAATTTGCCCCCCGGAATAGTTTTTAAATAATTATTCCTTTTCGAATTCAGGTTCGGAAAGGAATAAATCAGTCTACAAAAGTCTGAACTTCTTAAACTGATGCGGTATCGTTTCTATTAATCTCCGTGTAATTGTTTTATAACCGCATTTGAGACGCCATTTTATTTCACTCGCGTAACTTTTCTCAAAGGGACCATCATATGCGTTAATTTAACGTAATGGGATCATTTTGCTTAGAGTTATGCCCTAAAATCAAAAAAATGAAACCCAAATGCAATTCCATTCTCGCCTTAGAAAGAACGCTTTATGACGTTCACGAATCTATTTATGACCCATTAAAATATATCGAAGCTTTTTGGAAGCAATATCCAATTGGTCTAATCAGAGACAATATCATTGAACTTCAACCAAAAGTAAATTCAGAGGCGCTCTCTGGATTCTCATTAGACCTATTGAGAGCTCTTGCTGCTTATCTGACAGCACATTTAAACAATTTGGATTTGACTCCACTATCTCTTTCGGAGGTTTTCGAAGCGAGCAAAGAAGAGTTAAAGATAACCAAAGAAATCTCCGATTTCTTTAATCGCGTATCCCCACCCAACCCCAATTCCTAAAATGATGAAAAAATTAAAACTACAATCCAATAGCAGTGCACTGCTATATATTCAATTGCTAAAGTTCACGGTACTTTTGATCTTATACGCCTTATTAGCGACATTAAAGCTATCCGCTCAATCCTTATCCCTGTCAATTGATGTCAAGAAAGATACCAGCATTCATCCGTTAAATATTGGTGATCCTATTCCGGATAAACTATGGAATACAGTATTGCCAGTCATGTATGATCCGCAGCAAAGAGAGCATATTCAGCTGAAAGATTTACAAGAAAAGAAGCTTATTATAATCGACTTTTGGGCAACTTGGTGTGCACCTTGTATCGCCTCAATCAAAAAGCTTCAGGTGATTGAAAAGAAGTACGCAGATAAGTTTGTCCTTTTGCCTGTTACCTATGAAAAGCTTGATTTGCTACAGCGGCAAATGGCAAAGCTCAACTTTCATCCGTTCAGCGTGTATTCGGATCCGCAACTGCTCCAGTATTTTCCGCATCGAAGTATTCCGCATCAGGTATGGATCATGGACAATAAGGTTGTCCATATCGGTGCAGCGGTAGATGCCAATGAAAAAAATATTGCACTTGCACTCGATGGGCATCTACCCCAAATGGAAGTCAAAGCCGAATTTATGGACTTTAGCCTAACCAAGCCATTGGATGAATTTGCAAAGCGTGCGAATATACCCATCTATAAAAAATCTGTCATGACAGGCTATGTAAAGGGTATCAGCGGGAGCAACGGTATAATGGAGACCAACGGCCAGAAGGTGTTGTATTATAATAACGCATGGGTGCTGAGTATGCTAGCCTATGCGACCGGTATGCCGCTCAATAGAATATCGGTCGATACGGTAAAATGGGCTTACAACAGTATCATCAATAGACAGGGTTGCTATCAATTGATAGCTCCCGAAGCCACGCCCGATGAACAAATGAAAGTTTGGTTTCTGGATGATTTGCAAGCTTCCTTTAACTGCCAGGTGCATAAGGAAATTCGCGATATGCAGGTGATAAAGATCGGAAAGCTAGGAATTAGTCCTGCGGCGAAGCTTGAAAAATTAAAATATAGGATTGATCTGAAATCCTTCATCGCACTGTTAAATGCCAACTTTAAATGGAAGGTAGATATGCCCATCTATATGACAGAGTTGCCTTTAGAGACGAGCATCTATGCCAATGAACCTATTGCCCCGCTTGCCAAGGATCAAACTCGTTTAGCTGCATTCTTAAAGCGGAATGGCCTGACACTTACCCATGCCGTTGAATCTTTGGAAATGCTTGTTGTTGACCCTAAAAATGAATCTGCACGATGAAAAGAATAGTATACTGTATAGTAACAGTGCTTGGCTTGGTTTCACAGGCCTTTGCGCAGAAAATATTAAATGGACTTGTGACCAATGATAAGGGGCAGGCGCTGCAGCACACCACAGTCAGAAATTTAGCATCCAATATCGCTACATCGACAGACGCTGAAGGAAAATTTTCGATCGCAGCAAATCCGAAAGACTCCATACGGATTATGATTTTGGGCTATGCCCCCCAAACAATGACTGTAAAGGATTGGCCCAAGGACGGAATTGTACGTTTAGTAAGTAAGGTCGTCATGCTCGAAGATGTGGAAGTGGTGCATACAGGATTTCAGCGCCTACGAAAGGATCAGATCACAGGATCTGTCGATGTGATCTCCGAAAAGATGCTCAATAGGACGGCTGGTACAAATATCCTGTCACGTATTGAGGGGCTTTCTCCGGGTATCCAATTCAATAAGGGGGATGCTGCAGAGACAGACGCTTTTTTGATCCGTGGGCGGAGTACAATTTCTGCAGAAGCAAAGCCACTCATTGTGGTAGATGATTTTCCTTACGAGGGGGATATCAGTCAGATCAACCCCAATGATGTGGCCTCAGTATCCATTTTGAAGGATGCTGCATCGGCAAGTATCTGGGGTGCTAGGGCTGGAAACGGAGTGATCGTCATTAAAACCAAACAGGGATTGAATGATAAATTGAGGGTTGATTTTAAGTCCGATTTTGCCCTGCAGAATCGGCCTGATCTGAACAATTTAAAATGGATCAAGTCAGCGGATATGATCGAATTTGAAAAGCTGCGGTTTGCGCAAGGTGCCTACGACAACTTATTGAATGGACCTTATTACCTGACACCGATTACGCCTGTGGTAGAATTACTATTTAAAAAAAGAACTAATCCCGATGATACAACAATTGATGCCCAGATTGAGCAAATGAAAAGTAATGATGCTAGAAAAGATATCGCACAGTACTTGTATAGACCAAGCTTTCGACAGCAATACCATCTGGCGATCTCGGGCAGGTCAAAGCAGGTGTCTCATATGACTTCAGTAGGTTATTTTAAGGAACTATCGAATTTACGTGGCACTTCGGATGATAGACTGACCATAAGGAGCAACAATACATTTCGGCTTTCGCCAATAATCGAATTATCGCACAATTTGCAATATACGCATGTGAGACAAAAGGCAAATTCCAATTCGGGTTATCTGATCGTCGACAACAGCGAAATATATCCATACGCCTCATTGGTCGATGCGGATGGTAGTCCTCAGAATATTTATCTGAACTATCCTAGAGCTTATTTGGATACGATAGGAGGAGGGTATTTAAAAGATTGGTCTTTTAATCCTGTGCGTGATCTCAATACTCTCGCCAACAGAACCTCGGGATATAATCTAACAAATAATATAGCGCTAGTCGTCAAACCAATCAGAGATCTGTCGGTCAGCCTAAGATATCAATATCAGATCGGTTCTGACGGCAACGACAATCACTACGATAGTGATTCATATCTAGTAAGAAGGCTTTCCAACCAATATGCTTACAAAAAGAATGGAAACTGGACGAGTGCTATTCCCGAAGGTGGCATATTGGATTTCAACGAAAGTACGCTACAGTCACATCAGGGACGTGTACAGCTCGACTATCGCAAAAAAATCAACGATCATATCCGTATGGATGCAATAGCTGGTTATGAAATTCGGTCGAAAATCGAACAGGGCAAATATGGTCGTTACTATGGTTATGTTGATGATCGTATGTCTGTAGCGAGGGACGTGGATTACATAACGAATTTCACCTTGTTGAGCAATGGTGCATTGGCTAAAGTACCAGCTGTGTCGGGTGTAAACAAACGGACAGATAATTTCTTGTCCTGGTTTGCAAATACGGTGGTCTCTTATAAGGATCGGCTTTTTATTTCGGGTAGCATACGTAAAGACGAAGCCAACCTATTTGGTGTGGAGACCAATGCGAAGGGGACACCTTTTTGGTCTGCGGGTCTTCGCTGGGAAACGGGATTATTGGATAGGCTGGCGATAAGGGCTTCTTATGGTGTCAATGGAAACATATCCCGAATGGCTACCGCGATGACGACCATACAATATATTTCCTATACGATTTCGGGGCTGCCAGCTGCTACACTGAACTCTCCTCCCAACAAAAGCCTGCGCTGGGAAAAGATTAATACGGCCAATATGGGTGTAGACTTTTCAGTCTTCAAAAACCGGATCTCAGGCTCGGTGGATTATTACCTTAAAAATGGACGTGATCTACTGTCACAGGCGCCTATGGATCCAACATTGGGCATTACATCTTTCTTCGGCAATGTCGCTTCGATGGACGGTAATGGGATAGACTTAACCCTTCAATCAAAAAATATAAATGCTGCTCTGACCTGGAATACATTCCTAAATCTGAGTTATGCCAATAGTAAGGTGAAAAAATACCTAATGCCCAAGAGCGCATCACCGATGCCGTATTTAGGCAGCTCAGGAATTAGCCCCTTGGAAGGAAAGCCCTTATATGCTGTTTTCAGTTATCCGTGGAAGGGTTTGGATCCTACAAATGGTAATCCACAGGGAATCGCTAACGGCGAGGTATCAGAAGATTATAAAAGTATACTGAACAATACACGCATAGAAGATATGGTATATAACGGTCCGATGCAATCGCCTTGGTATGGTTCTTTGCGCAATGAATGGACTTATAAAAATCTAGGTCTTTCGGTCAATCTAAGTTTCAAATTTGGCGGTTACTTCCGTACCTCATCGTTCCTTAGTTCAACTTTGTTGGCTGGGTTTAGCGGCCATGCCGATTATGCCAAAAGATGGCAGACGGCAGGGGATGAATTGAAGACAGCTATTCCCTCGCTCGATTTAACGAGAAATTCAGACCGCGATCAGTTTTATAAATACTCGGATGTATTGGTTCAAAAATCCGACAATATCCGTGTGGAAGATATCTTGCTGTACTACGGATTTAACCCTGAATCCTTGCATCGCTGGGGACTACAAAATGCACGTGTGTTTGCTCAGGTGCAAAGCCCGAATTGGGCATGGCTAGGGAATAGGGTGGGTGTCGACCCCAATTACAATAATGTGCCTAAAGCACAGCCGACTTTTGTTTTTGGTCTAAGTTTTACATTTTAAGATGCAGCGATGATGAGAAATTTTAGCATACTTTTTTTACTTTCTACAATCCTATTTTGTGGATGTTCCAAATCGGATTTTTTGGATGCCAAGCCCGATCAGAGTTTGGTCGTACCGACCTCGCTCGAAGATTTTCAGGCTATACTGGACAATGATTTTGATATGAATGGGGTACCTAACGGTTTGGGTGTGGTGCCCGAACTGGGGGAAATCGGCTCGGATGATTATTACCTGACGGCCGACCTTTATCAAAACCGTCTGACAAGTCTCTATCGTGATTTTTATACCTGGTCAAAAGATGCCAATTCGGGCGATAATCTCAACGACTGGGATAGGGGGTACCACTGTGTTTTTATGGCCAATATTGTGCTGGATGGTCTAGCGCAAATGAAAGCGGGAAGTTATGATTTAACCAGATGGAAGGGAATCCGTGCAGCCGCTTTGTTTTATCGGGCACATGCATTTTACCAATTGGCGCAGGTGTTTTCTTACCCTTTTGGTATGAGTGATAGGGAGCAATATGGTATTCCACTTCGGTTGAATGCCGATGTTTCGGAAAAAATAAGCCGAAGCACAATGACGGAAACGTATATGCAGATTACCAAAGATCTAACGGAGGCTGTTGAGTCACTACCTGCAACCTCTGCTTACAAAGAGCGGCCTTCCAAGGCAGCCTGCCATGCATTACTAGCTAGGGTATATCTTTCCATGCGTGATTATAACAAAGCTTTGAATGCGGCAAATGCCAGCTTGGCTATCGTTGATGGATTGCTAGATTATAATAAACTATCAGCATCGGCGAATTATCCTTTTCAAGGATCGGGGATCATGGATACGGAAGTGCTGTTTAAAAGTACATTTGTGACCCGCTCAGGCATCACAAGTCCGCTGAGTATTTTTATCGCTAAAATAGATTCCAACTTATATCAAAGCTATGTGAAGGAAGATCTGCGGAAAGGGGTATTTTTTAGAACAGCAACGCCTAATGGTTTTCGGTACAAAGGAAGTTTTTATGCCAGCACGGCTTTTTTTGTAGGGCTGGCGACAGACGAGGTTTATCTGATTAAAGCAGAGTGTCTGGCAAAGCTGGGAAAGACGCAAGATGCTGTTGAGACAATTGAGAAACTAAGGAGAAATCGATTCTCGGCGAGTTCGGATCTGTACAAAGTACCTACTTCGGTTGCATCTGATCAGGTTGCCTTATTAAAATTTGTGCGCGAAGAACGCAGACGAGAGTTGATTTTTAGAGGTTTGAGGTGGACGGATCTACGACGGTATAATATGGAAGGTGAGACATTGGCGATCCATCGGGTATTGAGTAGTGAAACCTACACGCTGGAGCCAAATGATAAACGCTATGCTTTTCAAATACCAAGTTTGATCATGGGTTATAATCCAGATATGGCTCAAAATCCAAGATAAATGCAAAAGGCTCCAATTAGAATCGGAGCCTTTTGTTTTGTGCAACTTGTTTATTGATTGTCCAACGGTTCGCGCTCAATTGTTTGAACGGCTGATGTACCATCATTCACAGTAGAAGCACTGGGGTTTGTACTGAGGCCTTTCATACAGATTTCGGTATCTGTAACTGGAGCTTGACAATCCGGACTAGATGGCTGCGACGGGCTTTGTCCGATAAAGGTGTAACTTCCTGCAGCATCTCGATGATACCAGTACAGACCATCTGCTTTTTTCTCAGCATTTTTAAAACTATTAAATCCAATAAAGGATGCCATTGCAACGGCCACAGCTACTGCGGCTTTTGCATTAAATTTCATTTTTTTCATACGTTTAGCGTATTTCTATAATTTATAATTGTGTTTTCCCTTTTCGATAGACTATTACGACCGATCTAGGACGAGAAGCCCTTAGTCTTTTGGCAGACGCGCCCTTCTGCCGAACCAGCCTAGGGTTCAGCTTCCGCTGTAACAGCTATTGCTAATTTCTTTACGAACCTAACCTCGTCATCAATTTCCTCTAATACGAAATCTTTATCTTTCTATTAAGCAGTAAGCCTAGAGTACATGCAATCGAGATCAGGCCATTGACCCAAAGATGTGCTTTCCAGCTGATCGGAAATTCAAGTATACAATCACAGGGTATACTGCCCCAGGTATCGCGTAGGGCAAGAATCACATAGCTTGAAAAAATAAGCATCAGTATAAGCGTTGCCCAAAATCCCAATCTTTTTGTCCCTTCAAAAATAAAGAGGATGCCTGTGGCTAATTCCACGGCTGGCAGGATATACGACAGTACAATGCCATATTGATCGGCAAAAGGCTGTCTGATCATGGATGCGCGAAATTCGGTGTAGGTGAATACTTTTTTCGATCCGACATAGATCCAGAGGCAGAGCAAAGCAAAAGTCAATACCTGCAAGACAAACTCCTGGGGATGCTTCCTGATGTACGAAACCACTCCAGTGAATTTGCGCCCCAACCAGCTACGTGACCTCACGTTTTGAACTGTATTCGCTGCTGCAGCCCCATCATACTGTATATATTTTCCGTTTTGTTCCATTGCCGTTTTTGTTGATCGCTTACTAAGTTTTACAATGCTAAATTACAGCGATAAAAGGGCGAGCGTTAAGCAGAAAACAAGCGATCGATTGGCAGAAAACAGGATTGGTTAGGAAGGCGGTTCTTGAGCACCTTGGGCAGATAAGGGGGCATTGCTTGCATTTTCCTGCTGTTGCTTAAAAGATCCCGGAGTAAGTCCTGTCTGGTTTTTGATAAATTTGTTGAGTTCAATAACACTGCTAAATCCACACTCTTCGGCCGTAGTAGCCAATTTCTCATTGCCCACGATAGTGGAAGCAATATAATGCAACAGCAGCTGATTCCGATAATCATGAAATGTGCACTTATACTTTTTTTTATGTTCTTCGTTGATATAATCTCTGGACTTCCTCAGTACTCCAGCTATATCAGATAACCGAACCTGCGCCCCCTGGTGCAAAATCATTATCTGCAGTAAATTCCGCGCCTGCTCAATCAGTTCTTCCTTGCCATCCTCTTGTATCTTAAAACGGCTCAGCTGGATCAGAAAGATCAGCTGCTTTAAGAGCATATGCTCATTGTCGAGGATATTGGGGTTGATCTTGCTGAAAAGCAATTGTAGCTGCTGCTTGGTGACATCGCCCACACGGAAGGTAACACTCTTGTCCGACTGCGGTGACTGATTCTTCTTCGCCTGTACCAGATGCTCCAAAAAACCGAAGTGCCGGTTGGCAGGTGGCCGAAAAAGCCCGGCATCCAAAATAAAGCCCACCAAGATGTGACGACCTTTTGGAATGGTTAATCGGTATTCGCCTTTGGCAAGATAAAGATAAGCACCCCGCCCTTTGGCAAATTCAATAGCAAAATCCTGTGTGTAATGGCTTTGCCTTAAGGGGGAGTCACTTAGCAAAGGGTAGGTAAGATGTAGGTCGCCCATTGAGGTATAGATTGGGATGGTTTCTTCATGTTCCATCCAAAATTCATAATAATAAAGATAGCCATAGCGGCCATCAAAAGTCTGCTCGCAGATGCAGTTATGTACCGATTGCCAATGCTGTACCTGGGCATTGCGAATAGGATAAGTCAGACGCTGTATCGGAGAGGTAACAGGCTCATATTCCTGTGGCAGGACAAAGTCATAACTTCTTTCCATAAAGATCAACTTTAGCTAATAATGGCTGGTTTAACTACTTGATTTATTGATTTTAATCTGTCGAAAAATGTATTCTAATAAAACGGAGCGAGGTTAACAAAAAAAAGTGTGCATAGGTCTGGGGAGATGGCGAACAGGTCTAGAATTAGGGTGAATTTTAACGGGCTAAAAAATTAGCGGTTCACCCTGATCCACAACCTATGTACCCAAAAATGAAGCTGATGTCTTGCATTTCTGCCAAATTCGCCACCGTGATCACCTCGCTTTCCTGGCCCGAAAGCAAAGTGACCAAACTGGGCAAGTTTGGTGCTGGACGGATACAAAAAAGATGAAATCAATATGGAACAGCTTTTTATAGAATTGCAGCTTTTGGCTAACCAGGCACTTTGTACCTTTTCCAATGCGGAAACAGCAGAGCTCTTGGGCGATGCTGAGGAGGAAAAATGTGATATCTACTACTTCTAAGCACAAATAGTAAACTGATGGGTGATCCGGACACCCTTTTTTGATAACCAATTAGTCGAACAAGTATGAACAATATACCTCAAAATATGGGGCATAACTCCGATTTAATGACAGATATATTAGCCCTGAATAGCCACAGCTGGTACAGATCGCTTAAAGCTGTAGCCCTCTTATACCATTGGCAATTGATTCGGGATGCAGGGGGGCTTATCCGTTCCCTGCGGATACACCAGGAATGGTCCAATCAGCAGCATTATCAGGTAGATGACGATTTATTATCGCAGCTGATCAAAGCCTGGCCTAGGAACGATCCGGGGCCTCGCATCTGGGCCTGCTTACATATTGGTCCATATGGCCTGATCGCAAGGGCATTGATGCTGCTGGGGCATAAGCTGGCCATATTATTGCGTTCCGATGTCTTTGAAGCGCAGGGACAGATTTACAGGAAGCAGTTCCGGCTCTCCTTTGGCCGGGAAGCGACCGAGAACGAATTAATCTTCATTCGTGCCGACCAGGGCAATCCGCTCTTAAAGCTCAGGGAAGTGCTTCGGAAAAACTACCACCTGATTTTCTTTATCGATGGGCAGCTTAGTGCTGGTCAGGCCTCAAAGGGATGGGTACCGGTCAGACTGCATAAATCGGAGCTGCTTTTACGTGAGGGGATCGCTGCGTTAAGCTTTTGGACTAAGGTACCAATCAGAGCTGCCATCATGACAATGGTAGATGGGCAAATTACCCTTCGGTTTGGAGAGGAAGGACGATATGTGAACAATAGGTCCGACTACCAACCTGCAACGCAGTATATCCTTGATCTTGTGGGGGAGCTTGCTGCCGAAGAATTGATCCAATGGGAATGCCTGCCGGCAGTCTTTGATCATGAGCTGCTGATAAAGAAGGAGCAGATGCCTTTACAAGACCTTTGGCTACCGTTTGTTGTGCAGGAAAAAAGAATGCTCTTTGATCTGGCGACTGGTCGTTCGGTGGTTATTGGAACCAAGGAATTTGAAATAGCCTGTCAAAAATTTAGAAAGATATGGTTGAATGTTTAAACGTGTTTTTTTGACTGAGGTTGTATAAATCTTCTTTAATTGATAAATTGTCTCTTCAAATAATTTATTTATTAAAATAAGGATTTGTTTTTTTCTTATTACCTAAACCAATTATGATCAAGGACAGTATTCTTAAACCATTATCGGCGCGATTTCACTTTATTTTTTGGGGTGGCTATTTTGCCTGGATTAGCCTAGTTAATATCTATAAATTCGGCTGGTGGCATGTATGTGTTATCATACTAATGATTCCCTTTATGTTGGGCATTAGCTATACCAATCGAGCTTGGTTGCGACGTGCGCTATTTAGGCGTTTTACCTTGCAACGGATGGGCATCATGATCGGTTATTTTTTGCTGACAGCCCTGGCAGTTTTTCTGCTGCTATATCAATTTCCGACAGAGCTTAGCCGGAAAGTACTCAAAAACCCCAAATTGTTCAGAGCGGTAGACTTTGGAATCGACGTATTTACTTTCTATGTGACTTTTGTGCTCAAAGGCATTTTAATTCTGGCTATTGAGATCATTTACAATCTCAGTGCAGGTCTTTTCAGGCATTTGGGATGGAAAAGAATACATTCTCTAGAAAGTCTGAAAGCAAGGCTTTTTCGTAACTGGGCCGTTCATTTCATGGGCAATCTGACACAGAGCTTTACCCGTCTGGTACGAAAGCGACCTGCAGTTCTGAGCCGAATAGAACTGTTCTTTGGTCTGGAAGCCTATGCTATGCGAACGATGAACTTTAGACAGCATATATCGGGAAAATTGGAAGATGAGCTCTTTTATCTGAAGCAGCTGATGCGCCTGTATGGTGAGCATCACATTCATCTGCAGTCGGATATTCAGGACTGGAACCATCCGATTATTCCCATGATGCTATTGAGCCTGTATAAAAATATGGTCAAACACGGCGATTATAGCGACAGCTCTTTTGAAAGTATTATTTATGTGTTTAGTGATATGGAGAGGGTATCAATAAGTTGTACCAATAAGGTTTCATCACAGTCTGCCTGGATATTTGAAGAAGGAGGCACTGGTTTAGAACAATTGACAAAATTGCTCCGTCTGGAATACGGCGAAGCATTTTCCTTGATAAAACAAATGGCTGACGGCATATTTTACTTGAACTTGGATATAAATTTTTAACATGGATACAATAAAAAAAATATTAAAGCAGGAGGGACGGCTCCAAAAAATCTGTGTGGGGATTGTGGATGATGATCCTGATGTTGTAGATGATCTTAAAAGATACGTAGACTTGACAGATGGTGTCGAATGTGTGTATGCGACGACCAATCCCAAGGAAGCCTTAGTGGCCTTGCGTCGCTTAAAACTGGATATTCTATTTCTTGATATTGAGATGCCCATCGTTGGGGGACTGGATATTTTGGGGCAGCTGGAAAGTCTCAAGCGGGGCAACACGGGTATTGCAAATCTTCAGGTGATTGTTTGCAGTACGAATAGAGAAGTAGGCGACAAAATGTTTCACTACGAGGTAACCGATTATTTTCTCAAGCCCTTCGAACAGGAACGTTTTTATAAAGCTATGGACAGAGCAAAAAAGAGAATTCAGCATTATGGTTTAAATAACTTGAATGATGATAATAAGTGCTTTTTCTATGGGGAACGGGGGACTGTAAAAAAGAGGCTAAACTATGATGAGATCTGTTATATTGAAGCAAAAAATAATCAGACCAGAATATGGATGAATGATAAAACTTTCGTTGAAGTCAACGAATCGTTCGGTAATATGCTCGCCCTGTTACCCAAGGCGAGTTTTGCACAGGTACACCGAAGTGTTGCGGTTTCTCTCAAGCACGTGCTGGGGGTGACTGCCCATCATGTATTCCTTCCTGATATAGAAATAAACCGCGGCGAAAAGGGAAAATACCAATATTTTGACCAGTGGATTGAGCAGAATTCCATTAGTGGTAAGTTTCAGATACATGGTATCGTCAGAGAGGGAAAAGAGATGACGAACACGAGTCAAAGGATGTAATGTTAATACTGATTTTATGAAGATAATTTTGAATAGAACACGAAAAAATACAAATAAAGGCAATGATGCTACGATATTGTTTGCCCTCCATATGCTGTACAGCAAATTGCAAAAAATGCAAATCAAGAATGAAATCGCTGATGAAGGCGTTGCGGCCTGGTGGGATGCGGCTTACGTACAGGAATTTGTCGGTATCAGCGAGAGAACCTTATACCGATACCAGCATAAGGGGATGCTCGGAACGGTACGTAAGGAAAATGGCAAACGCCTGTTTTTGCAGACCAGCGTAGAACGGTTTAAACGTGCCTACTGGAATCTGTAAATCCAGGATGGATTGAGATTATTTTTGGGGTCTTTCGTTTTCGGAGGACCTTTTTTATTTTGTCTTTCGGAGCAATACCTGACCAACACCTACCCATCTTCAACCTTTCGCCTGCCTTTGTTCGACCGTTGCTTGGGTTTTCTTCGGGTGACCATCGGGATCTGTTCGGGTGTGACCCGAAGCGGACCGCATGAAAACTGCTGGAAAGCCCGAGCAGCGTCGGGACTTGCTTGGGTGTTGGTCGGATGCAAGTGTATAAAAAGGATGGTATATGGGGGCTGTCCTGCCAGCTCTCTGCCTAATTACCGAACTGCTCCTGCCAATGTTCTGTCAGTCTTTTTGTTGCTGTATGTTTTTGTTTTTTAAGTTTTACGTTTGTGGTGTCAGGCTTAAATACCGGTATGTCTTAGCCACTGACAAGGGTTTAATTTTTAAAAAACAGAAAAATGGGAACAATAGTAAATGGAATAAACGGAGGTATAAGCGGTAAGACCGGCTCCGTGATAGGCTCCAGCTGGAAGAGTATCAACTACCTCAAAGGGCTTTATAAAAAAAGTAATAAACCGGCTAGTCAGGAGCAGCTGATCACGCAGGCAAAGTTCAAATTGCTGATGCGTTTTTTAATGCCCATCAATTCGTACCTGCAGGTCGGATTCGGACAGAAAAAAGCCGATCGGCAGACACCCCTCAATGCTGCGTTTCAGTTTAATCTGCCTTTGGCTATCCAGGGTACTTATCCGGGCTTTACACTGGACTATAGTAAAATCCGAATTGCCGACGGAGCTTTTTTTCTGGGGCCGCCCCAAGGTGCGTCTTTCGCCGATGAAGAGATGACAGTCACCTGGGATTCGAACAACAATGACATCTACGGCTCAGCAGATGATGACGGTGTGTACATCATCGGGTATCATCCCGAACAGGACGAGTTTTTGGCACCCTCTATCGTGCCAACCCGCCAGGTAGGTACCACGACTTTTGTAGTGCCTGCACATTTGCTCGGTGGCTCGGCGCATCTGTGGATCTTTATGGCCGACCGCAAGAAAAAGCGCGTATCCAAAAGTAGTTATTTGGGGCTGATACAGCTCATTTAGTTATTCATAGGGAATATCGTCCGCTATGGATGATATTCCCCTCTATTTTTTTCTATTATGAAGAAAAAATCAAATAAGAAACGGTCTGCTGCCCAACTTGACCAGCAGAAACGTTTTGCGCTGGCAATGAGTTTTTTGTCACCGCTGAAATCGATTCTGGCTGATGGATATAAATTTCTAGCCAAACGAAAAAAAAGACTCGTATATCCCTTTAACCTCGCCCTTTCACATGTGCTTAACATGGCCATTGTTGAAGAGGAAGAGGGGCCTTTTGTGGATCCCGAAAAAGTATGGCTCAGCGACGGTACGTTGCCTGGGGTGTTGGTTTCAGATATAGTCGAGGAAACTGGGCGGATACTGGTCAGTTACGATAGTTTTTCCTCCTTTTGTGCCTGGGATGATCATGTCAAACTGATCGCATATCAGGTGAAAGAAGGTGTGGCGATACGAAGTCAGCGCCTAGCCTTGCGCAGCGAGAAACAGGTCGCCTTGGATATCCCTCCTTCACTGCTCGGAAAAGAGCTCTTGCTTTATATTGTCTGCTGCGAAAGAGATGGTATAAAGTATGCACGGAGCCAGTATCTAGGGACTTATCTGATTAAATAATTTTTTAAAAAAGTAAAATGGAATATGTACAAAAACAAATGGTCTCCGATATCGAGGATATCTATTGGCCTTTAACGGGAAGGCAGCTGCTTGGCATCGTACTGGCCTGTCTTCTTTTATTTTTTATTTTATCGGGATTCTTGCTACAAGCAATCGATCCGACAGCAGGGGTATTGGATCTTGGTACCCTCTCCTTGCTGCTCTTTGGTATACTTGCTGGTCTAGCGGCTATTTATTGCTGCTTTTGGCTTCAGGAAATGCTTTGGCAGCCTTTTAAGTTTTTCCGGCAGGAATTTAGTCTTCACTTTAATCAATTGACCTCATGGCAACAATGCATTATCTATTTTTCGGTATTCTTTCTATCGCTATTCTCTTTCCTGGCCGTGCTCGCAATGCTGCTGTAATGGAGCGGAAATTGTCGGGAAATTATGCTGAGCTCCAACGCAGTAGTCCTATTGCAGCGTATGTTGATGGCCTAGCAGCGGATTATCACGCCGCATGGAGTATACGTCAACGCATTGTTGATACCGCTGTACAGGAGATTGGCGTACAGGAAGCCACAGGCAACAACGATGGTGTGCAGGTTGAAGCCTATCTGCGCTACGTGGGCCTTGGAAAAGGATACGCCTGGTGTGCGGCTTTTGTATCCTGGTGCTATGGTCGAGCGGGACTTGCAGCACCACGCAATGCCTGGAGCCCGGCACTTTTTCCGATGGCCCGTCGGTATACAGCCGGGCAGGTAGGGCAGGGGAGCATCCGGCCAGCAGATCTCTTCGCCATTTATAGCCCCAGTCTCCAGCGTATCAACCATGTAGGGATTGTGCGCAAAAAGGAGGGGAGCTGGATACTGACCGTGGAGGCGAATGTGGATAATCGTGTATTGTGCAAGCGACGTCCCTTGGCTACCATTTATGCGTTTTCAAATTGGATGGACTGAAAGGAGGAAGGATGAAAACAAGGCTATGCCAGGTAATATTTTATGGGGGACTCTTATCCTTGCTGGTCTCCTGCAAGATCTACGAAAGTAAAAAATATCAGAAACAACAAGAAACGGATACGCGGCGGCAGTATACCGAGCAACTCCGAAGGCTATATTCCGACCATCAGGATACGCTTTCCCGCCTTTGGTACTTTTGGACGGACAGCGCTTTTCGTTTCTATCCCGATAGTGGTCTGTCTGCCCGGTCGGGAGGTTTATTATTGCATGAGTCAGCCAAAAGAGTCAGTAAAGAGGTACTGGAGCTGGCTGAAAAAAAGCAACAGGAAAAACAAAAGCAGGTCAGCCATGAAAAAAGTGGCAGCCAAATGCGCTCTGCCCAGCAGGTTTGGATCATGGGCTTCGTCTTGCTCCTGTTTCTTCTTTGGCGATGGGGCCGATCTCACCTATTGCCCTAGTAAGCGTTGGAAGGAGGTCTGGAGAAAAGCTTCGACAGGTACTGTTGGGCTATGAAGGAGACACGAATAAATCGTAGTCTCCTTTTTATGTGCCAGATGAATTCCTGCTATGCATGTTTGAGAAAAATCAAAATTTGTTAATCTTTTTAAATTTTTATTTAAAAAAGCAAAACCGTTTTAGTTTTATTATATTTGTTCGTAACCAGATTAAGGGAGTAATCCACAAATTACTAGACACAGTGCGTGAAAGACCAACTTATGAAATATTCCTGCATCATGTAATTGTTTTTTGTGACGCTTATTAGCTTGTAAGCAAATGTTAAGATTGGAGATCAATAACCGGATATTATAAACAAATAGCAATCTTTGCTAGTAATGAAAGGGTAAAACGTGACAATGTACGCACAAAAATACGACGATACTGAAGAGAAGTCTGTCTTGATCTCCCTGCGTTCTGGCTGCCAGGGTGCTTTTCGGCAGGTCTACAGTGGGTATAGTGGGCGTATTTATCTCAACATCCGTAAGATGGTCAAGTCCGAAGAAGACGCAGTCGAACTATTACAGGAAGTATTTATTAAAGTATGGGATAAGCGGGAGTTGATTGATCCCGAGCAGTCTTTTCGATCTTATCTATTCCAGATCGCCAAATATACCGTCTATAATTTTATCCGGCGAAATAACCTCGAAAAACAAGTTCAGGCATATCTTAGCCTTCACAATACAGCCATGTACAGCCACGTCGAAGAAGAACTCTATGAAAAGCAATATGAAGAATGGTTGTCGCAGACCATTGACCAACTGCCGCCACAACGCAAATTGATCTATAAACTTTGTAAAATTGAGGGCAAAACCTATGCCGAAGTAAGCGACTTATTGAGTATATCGACATCCACGATTAACGACCATATCGTAAAAGCCACGAAATATATAAAAGAGAAGCATGGAATCCTGGATAAATCCACATTGCTCATTATTTCTTTTATACTTCTCCAACAGCATTAACGCATAAAATTTTCATTGCACAGAAAAAAAGTAAAATAAATTCGCAACCAGAGCAGATGACGTTTACCGCTGAAGTGTATTAGCTGAAAAGAGGGTAACCAATTGTGGAAAAGAAAACACTTCGATATACGTTAAGGCGATATATACAGGGGAAACTTAGCGAAGAAAATTCCCGTACGTTTTTGTCCTATGTAAAATCAGGCAAGGATAAAATATTACTTCAAGAACTCATCCAGGAGGTTTTGGACGATCCCATCGATCAACATCTGTTGGATGATCCAACCTTATTGGCCGTACTGGATAATACCTGGGACCAATTGCATCTCCAGATCAATAAACCAAAAACAAGATCGCTATGGGCTTGGAAACGTATTGGCGCAAGCGCAGCTGTTGTTATCGGACTATTAATTATTGGTCGCTGGTTTCTTACCATTGAAAATAAAAACGTATCTCCGCAAGCTGCACAAAATGTGATATCACCCGGAAAACAATCGGCGACCTTAACGCTGGCCAACGGCAAGCAGATTCATCTACATGAAACACAAAACGGTCGGATTGCGGAAGAATCGGGTATAAGAATCTCTAAAACAACAGATGGCCAATTGATTTACGAAGTCAGCGATAATTCGCAGGGCGAAACCGAGCAAAATACCTTATCGACAACCAAAGGAGAAACCTATCGGATTAAGCTACCTGACGGTACACAAGTATGGCTCAATGCGGCTTCTTCGCTCAGCTATCCGGTTCGTTTTGCAAATCAAAAAAACAGAACTGTCACACTGACCGGTGAAGCTTATTTTGAAGTAGCGAAGGATGCCAAACACCCCTTTATTGTGCAGGCAGCAGATCAGCAGGTCGAAGTGCTCGGTACCCATTTCAATGTAAATAGTTATGCCGACGAATCGGCGGTACAGACCACCCTTCTAGAAGGTCGTGTACAGGTCAGTTCCCACAGTCAAAAATTGTTGTTAGCACCAGGTGAGCAGTCGAGCCTTACAGCTCATGGGGTGCTAAAATCCCGTCCAATAGATACTGCGCCGGTTATTGCCTGGACAAACAACGAATTTATGTTCGATGGAGATGATATCGAAAGTGTCATGCGCAAGGTGGCACGCTGGTATAATGTGGAGGTCATCTATCAAGGTAAAAAAACGACCGAGAAATTTGGTGGCGGAATATCGCGTTTTGATGATGTTCAAAAAGTCTTAAGCCTGCTCGAAAAAACGGGTGCCGTTCATTTCAGAATCGACGGAAAAAAAATACATGTACTTCCGTAATAATCCGCTAAATAATTAATGACACAATAACCTAAATAAACGAACCGATGAATAAAAAACGACAAAACGAATAGCCACGAAGGGGGGTATAAAAAAGCAACCAAGATCCTGAAGGAGCTCGGTTGCCGTTTGGGACAATTAAATTTTAACTATCCAATCTGCAGTATGTTTCTGTTTTGGACGACTCGAATACACTGCAAATAAACCTTACAAATGTATCAAAATTATATCAGAAAAAAGGAGATAGCGTATCTGCTATTCCGTAAACTATGGCTTATTATGCGATTGACAACCATAATTATCTTGGTTACTTTTATGCAGGTTAGCGCTACCACCTTTGCACAAAAGGTAACAATAGAATACTCCAACATGAGCCTTAAGAAAATATTTAGGGAACTCAAATCTCAGACGGGATACAATTTTCTGTACACTGAACGGCAGATGGTAAACGCGAAGCCTGTTGACATAAAAGTTAGGGACCGTCAATTGTCGGATGTATTAGACCAGATCTTTAAAGATCAGCCTTTGTCCTACCAGTTGGATAATAAGACTGTGGTCATTTATGATAAGCCAAAAGCTTCCATAACGTCCGTACCGATGGAGTTTACGATTACCCCAAATCAAGTCCCCGTAAAAGGACGTGTGACCAATGAACGTGGCGAACCGCTCGCAAATGTCTCTGTGCGGGTCAAAGGAAATGAATCTATAGGTACTACCACCAATAGTGATGGTCTATTTACCCTCACAAATCTTTCACCCAAAGCAACCTTGGTATTCTCCTCTGTTGGTTATGATGCATTGAGCGGAGAACTGTCTTCCCTGCGGACCGATGGATCGGGGCAGCTCAATGTGATCATGAAAAATAGCAACAGTCAGCTCGAAGAAGTTATCGTAATCGGCTATGGTACCACGACACGTCAGCGTGTTGTTGGGGCCGTTGACCAGATCAGTGCGAAGACTTTCGAAAACCGACCTGTAGGCAATGTAACGCAAGCCCTTCAAGGAGCCTCACCCAGTTTGACCATCCAACAGAAAAGCATGGACCCCAATGATAATTCGATGAATATCAATATTCGTGGAATATCTACCATAAACAGTAATGCGCCGCTGGTGGTGATCGATGGAATTATTACAGAAGGCGGAACACTCAATAAGATCAATCCGGATGACATCGAAACGGTGTCGGTATTGAAAGACGCCGGTTCTACGGCTATATACGGTTCGAGGTCTGCAAATGGCGTTATTTTGGTAACCACCAAAAGAGGACGCCAAAATCAGCGGCCTGCGGTGACTGTCGGCACCCAGTGGGGCGTGCAAGAACCTAAGATTTTATTTTCACCTGTTGCAGGATATGAAAATGCGACCCTTCGTAATCTTGCACTGACCAACTCAGGAATGGATCCACAGTTTTCACCAGAGGCCATTGCAGACTTATATGCCCATCAGGATATCGAGCGGTGGAACTTGCCGGAAATCATGAAAAACTCTTTCCAGCAAAAATATAATATCAGTGTGGCCGGAGGTGGAGATAAAAGTTCCTATTTATTTTCCGGCGGCTTTTACAATCAGCCCAGCAACTTTGTCGGACAGGACTTTGGCATTAAGCGGTACAATTTGCGGAGCAACCTCAGTACAGAGATCGGACGTTTTAAATTGACCTCAATCTTAGCCTATACCCGCAACAACAACATGAGCAACACGGCCGGAAGTGCCATTATCAATGCTTCCAGACTTCCGCCTTATTACTACTATCGCATGCAGGCTGATAATGGAAAATATCTTGTCAACAATGCACTGACAGATCAAAATCCTCTGGCTGAACTGAATGAAGGCGGCTATATTAAAAATGATAACGACTATTTCAATATCAACCTGAATCTCGAAGCAAAACTGTTCGAAGGTTTAAAACTGCGTGGTATCTTCGGAGCGGACATCTATGCAGATCACCGGTTTATCCGTAGAATCCAGGTGCCATTATATTCCAGTCCAGATGCCACGCAAGCACAGGTCTACGTCAATTCAGACCGCAATACCGAAGATTTTAACGAAAAAGCCTCGTTGTTAAACTTTCAACTGCTCCTGGATTATGACCGAAATTTTGGCAGCCATCATGTATCAGGTCTGTTTGGAGCATCCAACGAATCCTATACACGCCGACAAAACGAACTGAAAATGAAATTTACTGATCCTGTCCTCGGCACACCTACTACAGGCACAGTTATCGATCCCGTGAGTGCCCGTGTGACACCAAATGGGACACTGCAAAATAGTATCAATTCGATCTTTGGACGTGCCGGATACGACTTTGCAAGTAAGTATTTTGCCGAATTTAGCTTTCGCTACGATGGATCTTCTAAGTTCTCGAAAGCTAATCGCTGGGGCTTCTTTCCTTCGGTATCCCTCGGATGGCGGGCATCCGACGAAGTATTTATGAATTGGTATAAACAACATGTCGGTAGCCTAAAAATCAGATCTACCTATGGTGTTCTTGGCAATCAGGCCGTAGACGACTATGCGTATTATTTTACCTATGAATCCTATCAGAACAGTTATGGATTTAACAACAAACCTGTTTCTGCTGCGGGATTTAATTATGCCAGTCTGGATCTACGCTGGGAGAAAACCTATAATTTCAATGTTGGGTTGGACGCCACCTTCTTTCATGATAAATTAACGGCCAGTTTCGATTATTTTAAAAAGCGTACAGTTGATATCTTGATGTCGCCTCAAATACCTTCCACATTTGGAACCTCCCTAAAGAATCAGAATTTAGGTGAAATGAACAATGAGGGATGGGAAATCAACCTTAGCTACCGTGCTACAACAGGCGATTTCCACCATACGATCAATGCGAATATGGGCGATAGTCACAATAAGATTATTGCGATGCCCGGCGATGACCGTATTTCGACAGTCGATAACATTACTAAATTAACGCGTGTTGGGCTACCCTATAATTCCTATTATGGGTACAAGATGGCCGGATTCTTTCAAAATATAACGGATATTGAAACTTCGGCCTTGCCGAGCGGTATTACGGCAGCAGATCTGCGCCCCGGCGATGTAAAGTATGTCGACCGCAATAACGATGGAATTATAGATGCACGGGACCGCTTTGTGTTGGGCAATGGTTTCCCCCGCTTTACATTTGGTCTAACCTATAACCTGAATTATAAAGATTTTGATTTTAGTATGTTCTGGCAAGGGGTAGGCAAGCGCGATATGATGATCCGGGGAGAGTTGATCGAACCATTTCATCAGAATTATTCCTATACCATTTATCAGCATCAACTCGATTACTGGACGCCCACCAATATTGATGGACGCTGGCCCCGACTGACTGCAAATGGATCAACAGCATCGACCAACAACTTTGGGAAAGATTCTGATCTCTATCTTTTCAACGGGAAATACGCTCGATTGAAAAATATACAGGTAGGTTATTCGTTACCCAAAGAAGTCGTGTCGAAATTGGGATTGCAGCGTGTTCGCTTTTTCATCAATGCCCAAAACCTGCTGACTTTGAGCAAAAACTCCTGGATAGATCCCGAATCCTCCGAATTTGATTCTAACATGGGTGGTTCGGCCAATAGTGCCCGCAATTATCCGACGTTGAAATACTATGGCGGTGGATTAAATATTCAATTCTAACCTTTTATGTAATGAAACTATATAAGATACTTATTGGAGGCTTGAGTTTAATGGCAATTCTCCAATTAACATCCTGTAATAAGTTGGATACGCTGCCAACAGATCGCTTTACCGATGAAAATTTTTGGGACTACGCAGACAATGCCGAAAAAATGGTCAATATGGCCTATAATCAGCTGTATTCAGCAGATCGTATGTGGAATGATGAAGCCCTGAGTGATAATATTTTTGAGGGGCGCTCAAACACAGACCAGCGTGCAATCCGCAATGGAACCGCCGATCCGACACTGGGCCGTTTTGGAGCAGAGTGGTCCGATCTCTACGGTGGTATTAAGACCTGCCATGTCTATCTAGAGAATGTGGAGCGTGTACCTGGAATGGATGCGGCACTCAAAAAACGCCGTATCGCCGAGGTGCGCTTTATCCGTGCATTTCTCTATTTTAGACTTGTTAATTTCTATGGCGCTGTGCCTTTTTTTACGAAAGATATCTCGCTGGAAGAGTCCAAGACTCTACCACGGACAGAAAAAGCGACTATCATGGCCTTTATTCATCAAGAGTTAGATCAATGCATGGCCGATCTACCAAACAAAGATGGTTTACCGGCAGACGACCGCGGCCGGATTACCAAGGGCGCCGCTTCAGCCTTTCAAGCCCGGGCCTACCTATATGAAAGCAACTGGAATAAAGTAGTGGAGTACTGTGAAAATCTGATGAAAAAACAAACGGAATTTGGCACTTACGCATTATTCCGCAGTTATCCGGAGCTGTTTACTGCAGCTAATGAATATAATTCAGAGGTTATTCTGGATTATGCCTATGTACCTCTTTTAAAAACCTGGAATAAGTTATATGATGCAGCACCAATCTCTGCACAGGCACGTTTAAACGGTTATGCACCATTACAAAGTCTGGTCGATAATTATTTGACACTGGGCGGAAATACCATTGCTACAGATCCGCAATATAACGACAGTAATCCCTATGTCAACCGCGATCCACGCATGGCTGCAACCATCGTTTTTCATGGCGGACAATGGACTGATTTTGACGGTACAACACGCAAGATCTTTATCAAACCCGGCTCGGGTACAACCGACAAGGAACGCCTCGACGAATATCAGGGTGCCAGTGCCAACGCTTCCGCTACAGGTTATTACATAAAGAAATACTACGATGTAACCGCAACGGTAAAATATGATGCCGGATTGAACATCATCATGTTCAGGTACGCCGATATCTTATTGATGTATGCAGAAGCAAAAGAAGCACTGGGGCAACTGAATGCAGCAGTGTGGGATATGACGATCAAACCTATTCGTCAGCGGGCTGGTTTTGAAGCATCAAAGGCGCTGGACTTCCCGACGACCGGAGACCTGAAAACAATTGTCCGAAATGAGCGGAGAACTGAGCTCGCTCTTGAGGGCTTGCGTTACTATGATATCATGCGCTGGAAGGCGGGTAAAACCTATTTGGACGGCCAGGTATTGGGTGCTAAATATGGTGGTAACAATAGCAATATCAAACTGGATATCCGTCGATTTGATGAAAGTAGAGACTATCTCTGGTCGATACCACGAACCCAGATCGATCTAAATAAAAATTTATTGCCTAACAATCAGGGCTACTCAAACTAAATTAATTAAAAAACTAGCGCAAACGGCGCATTAAAAAAATGTACGTTTCGAACCATAAATTAATGATAAAGACATGAAATGGTATTTTAAAGTTATAGCAATGGTCGCATTGGCTGCGAGCATCGTTTCCTGTAAAAAAGACGATATGAAATACGCTGACGCAGAGGTGTCTGCTGTTGAGAACCTATATGCCCCTGCAGATGGAAAAGCTGTCAAATTATTAAGTTCCAGCTCCGCAGCGCTGTATTTTGAATGGGAGTCGGCCTTGGTGGCCGACGGTGGGGCAGCTCAATATGAAGTTGTCTTTGACAAGTCCGACGGCGATTTTAGCAAGCCTCTTTATACAGTTACGTCGGATAATAATGGAAACTCAAACGGCGCCAATATCAGTCACAAAATATTGAATCAGGTAGCAACGAAAGCGGGGATCAACCCTGGTGAGAGCGGCGATGTAATCTGGTCTGTGTATGCTATCCGTGGAATGAAACGGGTGTTGAGCAAAGCTAAGAAGGTATTGAACATCAAAACACTGGAAGGATTTGCGGAAATCCCCGATGAATTATTTATCACTGGAGAGGCAACTGAGGGTGGGACGGATGTTGCCTCATCTTTACCTTTTAAATTGGTAGGGAACGGTGAATATGAGATCTTTACAAAATTGGAAGCCGGTAAAAAATACATTTTTACGGATCGCAAGTCTGCTGAGGGACGTGTTTTCTATTCGGAAGATCAAACCAAAATAAAAGAAGGTGAAACCGGAAGTAACAGCATTGCTAAGACAGCAGTATATCGTATTCGAATTGATTTCAATGTTGCAGCAGTTACTTACACCGAGATCAAAAACATGGGCGTTTATTTTTCTCCATCCGGAGCTGTGGTGTTGGATCTACCTTATCAAGGTAAGGGAATTTGGTCTGCAACAGGTATCATCAATTTTAAACAGGAAAGTTGGGGCCGTGACCAACGTTATAAGTTCCAAATGGAAACCGTCAAGGCCGGAAAGGCTGAAACCTTACAGTTGGGAACTCAAAACGGGACGGACAGTCCGCCCAATAGTTCATCAGCTCCTTCTTATTATTTCGTCCGAATATTGCCCAACCTTTCGCAATGGGACGATAAATGGAAATTTGCGGATGCAGTAGACGGCCATCCAACAAAAATATCGATGATTTTACAAGGCGACAAAGACTATACGCATACTGTAGTACCAAATTAAAGGAGGAGAACCGATGAATAAAATGATTATACTGTCATCCATAGTGTTTCTACTCTTTGGATGCACCAAGATTGAGGACAGCTACCCGTATGACGACTCCGTAGAGGAAAGCTGGACAGCTATCGCAACACAGGTTTCCGATAAGATGATCGCCGGATTCTGGAATGAGTCCGGGTATTTTAACAATGCGATCAATCAATCCGATCTGGGATTTCAATATTGGCCCAATGCACATGCCATGGATGTTGTTATCGATGCTTATCTACGGACGAAAGATGCTAAGTATAGTGCCTATTTCGGCAAATGGTATGAAGGTGTGAAGATCAAAAATGGCAATACCTATTATAACGTATTCTATGATGATATGGAATGGAATGCACTGACCATATTGCGCTTATATGAAATTACCAAGGATCAAAAATACCTCGACACGGTATTGCTTTTATGGACAGATATTGCTGGCGCATGGGATGAGCAATATGCAGGCGGTGGATTGGCTTGGAAGAAAGATATGCGCTATAGCAAAAATGCTTGCTCGAATGGGCCAGCTAGTATTCTGGCAGCTAGACTATATCGTTTGACAAAAGATGAAAACTATCTGACCTGGGCCAAGAAGATCTACGAATGGCAAAAAGCAACACTGTACAATCCGTCAACGGGCGCTGTTTATGACAATATTAATGGTCAGACAGGTAATGTGGATATGACAACACTGACTTATAATCAGGGGACGTTCCTTGGTACCGCAGTGGAGCTTTTTAAGATTACTAAAGATCAGCTTTATCTGGTTGATGCGCAAAAAATTAGTTATTACACGATCACACGTTGTATCGATGGCGGGAATAATATCTTGCGCGATGAGGGAAATGGCGACGGCGCATTGTTTAAGGGAATATTTATACGATATTTCGTAGACTATTTAAATCAGGAAGGAATTGATGCAGCCTACCGCAGTAAGTTTGAAAAGTTTTTGGTCAATAATGGCAAAATTGCTTGGACCAAGGGAACAAGTCTACCGACGTTGTTCTTTGGTCCATCCTGGGCGCAGCCACCTATTGGCAACAGTGAAATTACGGCCTATTCAAGTGCAGCCATGCTCTTTGAAGGATTAGCAAGCTATCAAAATAAATTAAAATAATGGAATGAACACAAAGAAGCCTTCGTGACCCAAAAGGTTTCGAAGGCTTCTTAAAATACATATGCTGATGAGACAAATCTATAAGATAACGACAACTGTGCTGCTGTCGGGTTTATGCTATTTAACAGGCTATGGGCAATTCAATAAAGGACAGTCTGCCGAACGTGCCCAAAGAACGTTAGCTATTGTTTACGCTAAGTATGGAAATGCCAAAAATCAACTGTTGACCGAGAAATATCCCTTCGACGAAACCTTTAAAGCAGACTATCTGGATAATCCCGAACAGGCGGCCGGGCAAAAGAAATATGCCTACCTATGGCCATTCTCGGGGAGCTTTTCCGCTGTAAATACATTGATGGAGCTCCCAAAGAACAAAGCGCTTTACCAAAAGATCCTGGACCAACGCGTGCTGCCAGGATTAATGGAATATAGGGATCATTCCAGAGAGCCTGTTGGTTATGCTTCCTATATCAATTCTGCTCCGCCATCAGACCGGTTTTATGATGATAACGTCTGGCTGGGTATTGACTTTGCCGATAGTTATCTGCAGACAAAAAAGATCGATTATCTCAAGCATGCGAAAGAGATCTGGGCTTTTGTAAAAAGTGGTGCGGATGACAAGCTCGGTGGTGGAATCTATTGGTGTGAACAGAAAAAAGAATCTAAAAATACCTGTTCCAATGCTCCTGCGGCAGTATTTGCACTAAAGCTGTTTGAAGCTACTAAAGAGGGAGACTATCTGAATGAAGCGCGACAACTCTATGCGTGGACAAAGGCAGGTCTGCAAGACCCAACGGATAAACTCTATTGGGATAATATTCAGCTCAATGGAAATATTGGTAAGGCCAAGTATTCCTATAATTCCGGACAGATGTTGCAAGCAGCAGCGTTGCTTTACAAGCTTACCAAGGAAAAAAAATATCTGATTGATGCCCAAGAGCTGGCAAAAGCTTGTTTAGCGTATTTTTTTCAGACCACGGACCAAGATACTTTTCCAATGTTAAAGAATAGTAACTTATGGTTCCATGCTGTAATGATGAGGGGATATATCAGTTTATTTGAACAGGACGGAAATAGAACCTATATTGATATTTTTGCGAAAAACCTAGACCGTGCATGGTGTAAGATGAGGGATCAGGACGGACTTTTTGATGTCGACTGGACTTTGGAGAAAAAGCAAAAATCCAAGTGGCTGTTAGATCAATGCGCTTTTGTGGAGATGTATGGACGTTTGGCAAAACTAGGATATTAATTCATGTATTAATTTGCTGACGACGATAGGGGCGACGCTACTGATGCTCAGTCGGAATTTTTGAGAAATTTTTAAAACATTCTTGCGCTGACAGTGGTTTTTTTGGATAACTTAGGCAAGTTAGATTATTGTATTTATATAGGCTAGGTATTGGTTCCCTAGCCTATTTTTTTTCTTACTATTTTTGCATTGACTCATTGATGCAGAAAAATCTAGATCCCGCACAGAATTTTAATGTTTTCATGGGCTTCCCGCTGCTGGCTCAGCTGAATCTGGATCAAGTTTTTGGCCCCGATAGACAGCTTGTTTTCCTCCGCCAGCGCTTTGTCGTAAACCTCTCGGAACGCTGCCTCGCCGCGCTCACAATGCTCCAATAAATCTTGCATATTACCGCCCGATAATTTTGATTTGATCACCATCCACAGCCGAAAAAGCTCGCCGCTTAATTTTGTCCGGTCAGTCGCGTATTGGCCAGCAAGCTCAACCAATGGACTGAGTTCGGCAATAAACTTTTCAGACTGCCCGATCATCTTTCTGAACACGGCTTCACGGGCACCTTCGCCCTGCTCGTTGGCCAGATCAATAGCCAGCTCGTATCCTTCGATGCGGTCATTGTTGATTTTAATAAGGTCATTTAAAATATTGGGGTCATTCTGATTACTTTTCATATGCTCTTAATAGTTGTTTTTAGGAGGAACAACTTAGATTAATCAATAGTTTAGCTTTATTTCTTTTATGATAACAATCTTTGTCTTAAAGCTTGATTTCTAGGGTATTTAGGTTGGTTAATAGCGTCTATGACCCGTTTAAGGGTAAGGGCAGACGAGTACAGATTAGGCCTAATTTTTTTAAAAACAAACCTTATGTCTCTTTAAGGAGTTTCTTTTTTTAAAACGATAATAACTTTTAAAAAATAATTCCTTAAAAAACAAGAACGAAATGGATGTAAAAAAGAAAAATACAAGCAAGCTGCAGCAGTATTGGACAATACTTAAAAATACTGTATCGGGATTTATAAATGAAGACTCCATGAAATATAGTGCTTCACTGTCGTACTATACCGTTTTTTCCATCGGTCCCATCCTAGTTTTAATGATCGCACTGGCCGGCATATTTTATGGGGCCGATGCTATTCAGGGTAAGGTTTTTACCGAACTGAACGGCTTGGTAGGCAATAGTGCCGCCAAACAGATTGAAGAGGTCATTCAAAACCTCCAGTTATCCGGCAAATCCAATATGGCATTGGTGATCAGTTTGGTGACCTTGATTCTTGGGGCAACCACGGTTTTTGGCGATATGCAAAACTCCATCAACAAGATCTGGCATGTGCGCCCAAAACCAAAAAAGGGCTGGCTGAAGTTAATCCAGGACCGGTTGCTGTCGTCGTCGCTCGTTATTGGTCTGGGTTTTTTATTGGTGGTTACGTTAATTATAAATGGTGTGATCCTGGCCTTGACAGGTCAGCTGCAGCGCTACTTTCCCGATATCACTGTGGTGCTCATGAATCTTATCAATTTTGTCATTTCCTTTGTGGTCATTGTGATACTCTTTAGCGTGATCTTCAAGACTTTACCCGATGTCAACATTCAATGGAAGACTGTTCGCGCCGGAGCTCTATTTACAGCCATTCTTTTTGTGATTGGCCGTTACTTGATCGGAATCTATTTAGAACGTTCGGCAACGCAGGATACTTATGGAGCAGCAGGTTCTTTTGTGCTTATTTTGCTTTGGGTATACTATACCGCTGCAATCCTTTATTTTGGTGCTATTTTTACCCGAGAGTACGCAACGGAAATGGCTATTCCGATCGAACCTTCTGAGTTTGCGGTACATGTGGAAACGCAGGAAATAGAGCGGAATGTGGATGAAATTCCACCGGCACCACTCGATCCAGAGGAAACTACCATTGATAAAACGGAGTAAAATCACCGTGAATTTTTTTTAACATTTGATAACATTTTTTTTAAAACGATTCCAGCTGCAGGCTGTTCTATTTATAAAAAACGAAAGGAAAATTATTATGAGCGAATTAACATGGAAAGGTCGTTGGAACGAAATTAAAGGTAAGGTAAAACAGCAATATGCGGATCTTACAGATGATGATTTACTATATGCAGAAGGCAAGGAAGATGAGTTGGTAGGTAAACTTCAAAAGAAAACAGGTAAAACACAAGATGAGGTGAATAGTTGGTTGAACGGTTTGTAGAATAGTGTTTTCGTGTTAAAGGCGGATAGCAGAAATGTTATCCGCCTTTTTTTTAGGTCTTTTTTCTATAAATCAGATAACTGATCAGCAGGCAAAGGTTCATGAGAACAGCAAAGCTATTTGAATAGATAATCGGTACTTCGGTTTTCATTATGCCGTACCATACCCATAGGGAAAGTCCTATGATTAATGTTAGTAGCATAACCGGGGAAAGGTCATCCACATTCTTTTCCTTTAGCACTTTGATGAGCTGCGGCAGCATAGAAATAGATGTGAGGATACCTGCAATAATACCCAGAAAGTTTTCATTGATCATAAGGACTTCGGTTTTATGTGATCATTACGTTGACATGACTAGATCAAAATGGATAGCCGATCGCTAGATTAAACATCAGATTATCTTTTCGCCATCTTGAACTCCCAAAGTCGATATCTTTCAATACCCAACGCTCGCCCTTCGGTAAATAGGGGATACGGAACGGGACGGAAAAGTCGGTACGCAGGATCAGAAACGTAAAATCAAACCGTAATCCCAAGCCGCCGCCGACGGCTAGTTCCTGCAGGAAATCCTTGCTGAATTTACCGCCTGGTTTGGTCTCATCATCCCGCTGCAGCCATACATTTCCAGCATCGATAAAGGCGGCCCAATGGACAGGACCAGCAATTTTTGCCCGGTATTCGGTATTCAGCTCCAACTTGATATCGCCTGTCTGATCGGCATAGAAAAGTCCATTGCCCAACCTTTCCGGAGCTACTGTGCCGGGTCCGATCGCACGTGCGCCAAACGCACGGATACTATTTGGTCCGCCCACATAATATTGCTTAAGATAGGGCAGGGAACGCGAATTGCCATACGAGTAGCTCATCCCTATACTCACCCGTGATGCGATCTGTGAATTTTCGCTGAGCTTGAAATAATGCCTGCCATCCACACTGGCTTTGATATACTGCGAGAAGTAGGCGTCAAAGAGTTTAAACGTTTTTCCCTTGTTAAAATCCGCCCCTTTGATCAATCCCAGAATATTGCCCGACAGGTCCAGATTGCCCTTAAAATAAAAGGTATTCTGCAGGTGTCTCTTCATGGTGTTCTGAAAGGTGAAATTATAATTGGGCCCAATTGTGAATTGGGGATCGATTACATGCCGCAGCGCCGGAATGGTATCCATCTGCATCTTGTAGCTTTCCGAAATACCTCTCGGCTGTACATAGGTGATTTCCATCAGCGCCAGATCATGCTGTTTCTCTTCGTTCTCTTGCCAGGTATAACCGTAGCTGAGTGCCATCGAATTGAGCGTATAGGCTTTGCGCCGGTTCAGAAATTCGTACCTTGCCTTGATATACGTATTGGGAATATATTGACGGGAAGGATTAATGGTGCCAAATGGTGTCAGTATCCTCGGGAAGGTTAGGGTGGCCTCGGTACCGTAACGGAAATAGCTGGAGTTCAGATCGGCATTGCCACCCGTCTGCAATTCGTAACCCCCAAATACGTTGATATTGAGCTTCTCGGCTCCTTTAAAAGCGTTACGTAAGGTCCAGTTAACATTCACTTCCGTACCGTTGTAGACGGAAGCCATTTTTCCCAGCAGTTCTACACGGATAGATTTCTTCGGCAGGGGAGTGAGGTAATAGTATACATCGAGCGCATTGGGTACCTCCTTGCTGTCCACAAAGTTATTTTTGACAAATTTCCAGCTGTTGAGATTCACCAAGTGGCTGATGGTCCTGTTGTGGGCGTCGCGGTTATACAGATCGCCCTCTTTGAAAAAGATGTGATTGGCAATTACTGGTTTGCGGAAGGTATGATTTGGGTCAATAAAATAATAACTGCTGTCAAATAGTTCGGCATGCCGCGGTGACTGCTGGTAGCCAGCTCCGGTTTCGGTATAGTTTGGGAAAATATAGATCTTATTGATTTTGGATGCAGTTCTTGCCTGTTCGGGCGTTTCCTTTTTTACGGTCACATAGAGGTTGACTTTATGATCCCCGATGGTGCTGTCTACCTGTACCAGGATATAGTCTGGACTGAAATAATAATAACCCTTATTTTTAAGGATGTTGTCGATGCGGTCGCGTTCATTGAGCACGACATCAAGACTATAGTTTTTGCCCACCTGCAATAGGCTGCGGTCAGAAGTTGCGCGGATATCGCGTCCCAGCTGCGTGCTGCTGTCGACATCAAAAGTGACGGATCTGATCCGGTAGATCAGATTGGGCTTGGCGGTATAGTCTACCGTAGCTTTTTTATTTTCAACGATTGTATCCGAAGTAACTTCCGCATTGAAAAAACCGATATTCTCAAGCCGGTTGCGCAGTAGATTCTCATTGTACTCCCTGTTCACCTCACTCAGCAGTACGGGTTCTTCACCTATTTTTTTAAGAAAACGTTTCAGAAAATTGCTGTTGGCGGTGTCGCCGGCCATATTGTTAAAATACAGCTTGTAGGGCATCCCCAAAACGCGCTTGTTGGGCTTCGGGCGTAGCGATTCGGCCAGGTAGGCCGCCAGCTTTTCTTTGTTTTTATTTGAAATGGTATCGGATGCGATGTTGACATTTCCCTTCACGTACAGGCTCTCACCTTCGGGCAGGTTTTTGGTCGACGAACAGGCAGCAATGATGCTGCTTATCGTAAATAGGCCAATCAGCCAGTGTAGTTTAATTTGCATGGTAAGCCCTTTCCTCGTCTTCATTTTTAATTGCTGTGGTTTTGATCGTGTCTAAGTGCTTCGGCGCACTATTTTTCCGTGCGCTGTTTGCTGTGCTGTCCACCTGCTGGCGGTGCTGCTGCTCTTTTTCCTGATCCTCTATCCGTTTACGGTATTCGGGACTATGGAGCATCAGGCTGTCGCGGATCACTGTGCGTACACTGTCTCGATAAGCCGAATCCTGCTCCATACGATCGACATCAAAACGTTTTCTAAACTTCTTGCTGCCGGTATTATAATATTCCTTGAGCTTTTTGGAACGCATAAAGATTTCCTTAAATCGGTTGTAGTCCATCGTGATGATAAAGCCGATTCCGGTTTCAACAAATTGCCCCTGTAAAGTGACCTGATATTGGTTTTTGCGGTAGAAGCGGGCAAAGTACCGTCCGTCTTGTGAAAGCTGATAATCCAGTTGTATATCGCCGGCAATATTATTGGCAGTTTCTCCTGGTCGTGAATTTCCTTCTACTTCAAAGTTAGATCCGATATTGACTTTCAGCCGGTCGTTGAGCAGCATTTTGGAGACGCCGATATTCAGGTCGGTGCGCGTCTGGGCCGTTCCAGTGCTGTAATCGTCTTCTGATGTCAGGTTGAAATCAAGTTCAACGCCTGTAATTAAATCGGAGGCAAGGCGATTGAGCTGCGAACTCAAAAACGAACTGACACTATTTCGTACCAGTGCCTCTGTACCTCCGCCACCGGAAAGGCTTTCAAATGGATTGGCCGACATAAAGCGCCCCAACACAATCAGTGAAAAGACTTGTTTGTTCAGGTCGGAAGGATTATCACGTAAGGTGGTCAGTGCATTGTCTACCTTACTGATGACGTCCTGTGATACGATGGCATTATTGGCATTCAGGTCGATATCAAAATTCAACTGTGGCTGAAACAGTTGGTCTGAAATTTTCAGCAGCACGTCGAAAGGTATCTTTTGCTTATACAAGTTTGCGTTCTGCGTACCAAGCTGTGGCGCAACCAGTTCCAGGGTTGGTGCTTTCAAGGTGTACACTGCCGTAATATTGAGCTGCGCGTCCAATGGATCGCCATTCCAGGTAATTGTACTCCCTTTCTGAAATTTGAAGTCTCTGCTCACAGGTCCAAAACTGAATGAATAGCTCCCTTGCTCCACAGTAAAAGTTCCTGACATGGTTATTTTACCACTGGCATCTACACCTGCATTTAATTCAGCCTCGCCTTGAATGTTTAGGGCATCTTGTGATCCTGCGTCGAGCAGAATCTTAAATTTGGCGTCCTTATCAGTCTGCAGGTTCAGATCGACGTCTATTCCTGTAAGCTTTGTTACAGTCATAGAATCTAATCTGGCAAGCGCATTTGCGGTAGCCGTATCCCGTTTATCCACAAATTCGACCACGCCCTTCCGATCGGCCATACCGGGATCATTGTTTGGCATCACCATCGTGAAATCGGTACTGTCTAGGACCTTGATTGTACCGTCTACAACGGGTTTGTTAAGATTTCCGCCGATCTGCAGATCGGTGCCAAGAAACATTTTTCCGTAAAATAGATCATTGTCTGCCTGCGTGGAATTCAGTACTTCAAAATTGTCCATGACGATGTTGAGGTCAAAGTCAAAATCGGTATAGGTCTGGGTATTGACAGAACCGCTGACCTGGGCAATATTGCCTTTGCTGTCTTCGAGTTCAAATTTGGGGAACGATATTCCATTTTGATCAAAACGGATCTGTTCGTCCTTTGCTTTGAATAGGGCATTAAGCATGGCCACATTGAACTCGGCTTCCCTGAAATTAAGGTCACCCCTAATCTGTGGTTTTGAAGGCGATCCTGCTATTTTTAGCTGGCCCTCCAGGTTACCCTTGGCATCCTTCAGATTTCCCATGCTGAATGCCTGTACCGTCTTCATCGTCAGTGGCGCGATATCCAGTGTGAAGTCGAGCGTTGCGTCGCCTTGCGGCGGATTGATAAAATCACCGCTCAGGACGAGGTTGTTACCATTTTCGGTAATGCTCACATGGGCATTGTAGGTGTTTTCGCGTTCATTATTGACTTTGATATTGACGTTGCCCACGGTATCTTTTCCGAAGTAAAACTTATCTACGGTCATATCTGCAATAAAAACCGGACTGCTTTCCAGTCTAGATAGCGTCGTTTGTCCGTTTATGCCGCCGCCAAGATCCAGACTATCACTCATAACCATCTTGCTCAGGGTCTCGATGCGGAAGTTTTTAAACGCCACATCAATTGGTGAGTTCAGGATGCTGTCCTGAGAAGCGATGCGCAGTTCCTGTCCCTTGTTGCTGAGGACAAAATTATTAGCCAATAGGCCGGCGCTACCAAATTTTAAGGTGTTGTTGGGCGCCACATCCCACTTATCGTAGTTGAGCATTAAGCCGTCCTGTAGTAAGCTGAATACAAATACACCATCTTTGGCCTGCATATCGGCTCCCAGATGATATTGTTCTTTATCATGCTTATCCTTGATCCACAACCCCAGATTAACCGTATTTTGCGCGACCTTTCCACTAAAAACGGTGTTGGTGAGTTCAATGCTGCTGACTTTAACTTTGTTGATTAAGGCCGAATAGTAAAGGGCACTGTCCAGACTGTTGATATCTAGGGTAACATTGTTGATCTCGGTACCACCATAGACCACGCGTGGTGCATCTAATTTGGCCGATAGGTTTTTCGATGTACTGTTAAAGAGACCATCCAGGGTAATGGCTTTCATTTCCGTCAGCTCAGGAAGAAAATCCTGAATGAGTTTATTGCGGGTAAGTTGTGCTGAAAATTCGATGACCTGCGGCGAGTAGGGCGGAATCTTAACCGGCTTTTCGGGTTTATAATACACTTGCAGGAGATCTTGGACGGCACTCTGCAGTTCCAGCATTTTGTACTTGCCGACCAGGTGGGCATTTAAAAAATCGGACCGCAATACCAACTGATTACTGCTTGTATCGGCCTTGGCCAAGAGGGAGACAGTATCCAGTGCATAACGATCAGTGTTATATCGGATCAACGAATTGGTAATATGTGCTTCGCCATTCAAAAAGTCTGGATCTGCAGTGCTGAAGTTACCGCTCAGCTTGCCCCGGTAGCTGACAGCTTCCTGCATCAGCTTTAACTTTTGTAGGTTGATGCTGTCGGCCACTAGTTCGAATGCTATTTTGGGATAGGTAGAATTCATATTGGCCGTGGCATCCAGTTTTAGTTTGATATTGGGATCAGGACTTAGAATATAAGCTTTTATGGCGCCTTTATCGGCAGACAGATTCATGTCGATATCATGATAGCGGTAGCCCATGGCATCCATGCGGTTCACTTTACCGTCAAAGTTGGCTATCAGTTTTTTTGGATCTGTGCCCCTGCCTTTGATTTTGCCTTCGAAAGAAAGAATACCCAGCGTACTGTCCATTTTCATGATTTGACCGATGTTGAGGTCACGAATGCTTACTGCTGCATCATAGCTGGTATCTCGCTTGCTCATTTGGACCTTTCCGTCTAATTTGGCTGTGCCTTTTTCGGTCACCAATGCAAGTTTTGTATTGAAGGCAGTCATTCCGCCTTTAAATGTGCCACTAAGTCCAATGGTGTTGGGTAGCGCGATACCCTGAGGCAGCATCGACTTGGAAACCAGTTTCTCGATATCGGAACGGCCTGTGGTAAGTTTTTTCAGGTTGAGGTCTACCGACAATTTATTCATGTCGGGAAGGCCTTTTAAATGAAGACTAGCAATCAGTCGGGTATTGGAAAGTGTCCTAAAATCGATATTCGGAATATTCAAGTCATCTACACGGCCAGTTACGCGGGTGTCAATATAAAATTTCTTGTCCAACAGCGGCTTCATTACCTGCATGGTGTCCAGGAAGGGCGCGAGAAATAGGATATCGCGCATATCAATATAGCTCTTTGTGATGTTGGCATTGACCGTGATCAGTTCTGGCTTTTTGCCGATGATATCCAGAGAAGGATAACTTAGCTTAACGTAATCGCGGATCAGAGTACGGGGAGTTTCCGCATATAGATTTTTAATTTCCGCACCGGTATTGCTATAGTTAAAATCAGCCTTCAGCTGCTTGATGACAAAACCGGAATGGTCGGCAGCGATAAGCTCTTTCAATGATCCACTGATGGAATCGGCGCTGTAGTAGAGATCAGTCAGCCTGGTTTTGAGAGCCGGCATTTGGATGTTAAAATAGTCGAATCCCTTGATGCGGGGCTGGTTGTCGTCTTTAAATCGGATACTGGTATTATTGATGTTAATGTCTTTTGCCGAAACGATCCAGTTCATCTTTGCAGCGCTGCTGCTGTCGGCTTCAACTTCGCTGGTTTTTGCTGGTGAGACCGAAGATTTTTGGATTTTTCCCAGCAGGACATTATTATCCGAACCGTCGAGATCGAGCTTTTGGATGTCGACAAATTCTTTGTTGAGATCGATCTTATTGATAGCGGCATAGAAGTTTTTCAGGATAAATTGAGATTTAAGTGCACTCGATTCATCTTCATAACGAACCATCACATTACTGAGCTCGGCTACCTGTATGCCTACATCAGGTAGGAGGGATGTGCTCTGTGCAGTTTTATCGGTGATACCAAAATCTTCAACCGAAGGGCCAGATCCATCAGTTGTTGGTTTCCATTGTTTTACCGTTGCATTTAGCCCGTCGACTTTAATTTTTGGCAAGTCAAAGGCCATGTTTTTGGTCAAGTCAAATTTTTTAATATTGGTATTTATGCTGCCGAGATAGACATCGGCACTGGTGCCGATAACCTCGTCGGCATAGACCACATGTATTTTTGAAAACTTAACCTTATCCAGGTTAAACAGCAGTGCTGAAGTCGTGTCTGCGGTAGGCTCACTTTCCTTTTCAGAAGCAAAGGCCTTAACAATATAATCAAAGTTAAAGGCACTGTCTGGCAAGGTGCGACGTATTTTGGCGGTAATTCCATCGGCTTCCAGGCTTTGGATTTCCACAGTATTCTTCAAAAGTTTCAGCATATTGATATCAACCGCTATGCTTTTGCCGGCAACTAAAGTATCCTTACTTTGATCTTCGAGATAGATATCTTCCAGAACCAATTTTTTAGGAAAGTCAATATTGATATAACCAATTTTGACAGGGGTGCCGATCTTTCCTTCGACATAATGCGTTACTTTTCCAGCAATATAATTCTGTATTTTGGGTAGGCGTAATAGGAAAACGATAAGAATAAAAAGCGTAATTATTCCTCCGATAATCCACAATATTGTTTTTAAAGCAATTCGTGTAAATCTGTTCAAGGTGTTGTTGATTTAAGTTTACAGATAGGACAACACAGAACTGCAAATGGTTTGAATATTATGAATGGAAATATGCACCGTGTATGTTTAGATCACCAGAGCAACCAAGTTAGAATCGCTAGAAAGCCGCCACGGATAAGTAATTCCTGTGTTAGTTCCTCGCGGTCAAGGTTATACCAGCTATATTTCTCATAATACCTCCTGATGGTTTGCTTATTCTTTTCGTGGGTGTTTTTATATGTTGCTTTCATAACCGATTTGTATTGATTTTCTATAGATCCTGCAATTTTAATGCAGTTTATAGGACGTTAGAGGGATTTCAGTAGTTATTTTGTGCGATAGGTTATAAAATACTGGTGGCTTGGGTATTTACACGATGTAAATTCAAGAAATACGGCCTTTGAGGTGCGCCTATATTTGTTATAAGCGCAGTTGTATACGAAAAAGCGGCTTAGATAAGGCATATTATCTAAGCCGCTTATGGCAATTGTACCTGATTATACTAACGTTCGTTGTTGTTATCGAGTGTACCCGGCTCGTGCCCTGTGCCCTGCTCATGTCGTGCAGCCACTCTACGGGTGCGCTGTGTTTGATCTGTCGGAAGACTTTCGGTCCTTTTCCCGCCGCTATAGAACGTATCTTCGCTAAAGTGATAATGATCATAGAATGCAGTCTGGTCATAGGTGCTGGTGCCTACGACAAAACCTACATCACCGGTGCCTTCAAACACATGACGTACACTTAGCTCTGTTTCGGGCGTGACTTCCCCCTGTTGGTAAGCAGGCAGTCGGATTAACTGATCTTCACTGACGGATATCACCACCACTTCGCCATCGTCGGCAGGATTATACAGATAATCCGTTGCTGGTTCTTCCGTTGGAATTTCGTCTACCGTCAGGATCACGCTAGGATCGATGGGTTCTACAGGTGGAACCAGCGTGGTTTCCTCATTGCTGGCCTGAATCTGTGTACCATCATAAAGCGATGCTAGTCCAATGGGCGCCAATACTTTCTTATCTTCGTCAATCACAAAATCGGCGTCATGGAGATCGATAATGATATAACGGACCTGTTGGCTTTCAGGATCAAAGAGCAGATCATCCACCTTGCCGAGCAGTTGCCCAGCTTCATTTTTCACTTTCCAGCCTCGGATATCTGGTTCGCCGTCGACAATTTCATAATCGCTTCCACCGAGTTCAATTAAATGATTATAGTTGTTTTCTTCTAATGCCATGTCTTTAATTTTATTGGTTATCAATTTTTATTTATTCCGAAATACGACAATCTCCACATTTCGGTTCTGATTTCTGCCGCTTGCAGTTTCATTGTTGGCGACCGGCGCTTTTTCACCACGAGAATGTATGCTGATCTTTTCCTGAGCAATGTTACCATGCTTAACTAGCCAGTCTTTGACTGCGCTTGCTCTTTCTACACCGAGCTGCTTATTGTGCGAAGCTGTACCTGTGCTATCCGTATTGCCAAAAATACCGACATAGGCTCCTTTAAAATTCTTATCCAAAGCTGCTGAGATCTGTTTGAGCTTCGCCTCAGCAGTATTTTCTAAGGTATTTTTATCGGTTGCGAACAAGATGTTTTCCCCTAACGAATAGATGGTATAAGCATCGCTTGAACGTACTCGGATATCCTTATCCGTAATGTTCGGATCGGAAGATTCAGCACTGTTGAAATCAACTGAATTCCATTTCGGAACGGTGGTCGCAAGTGTATCTCCTTGTGGCGCACTTGAATTAACGGTCGTATCGGAGCTGGTTTCATTTAACCTAGCGCCACTGTTAGAACGATTGATGAAATAGAGGACCAATCCCAATGCGATCAGTGAAAGGAGGAGCCATAACCACCAAGGTGCTCCATTTTTAGGTTTTACTTCTAAATGTGCCATATATACTTTTTTCAAACAGAACAACATTTATTGCGCTTCGTTTGAAAAAGTTTTGTTTAGGTAGGATTGCTGGTTAAATCATACCGCCTGGAAAACGGTACAAAAGTCAGAATCGCACCTTCAGCGTACATGACCTGTTCCGGATCTTTGGGCTTTTAAAAATCTTTGCCGATAATTTCATAGTTTTACAGGCATGGGGTTTTATCGCTATTGTTTATATTTTATTTTGTTACTGCTCACTTCATGTGCAGCAGATACAAAACAGGCAAATTTCGCTGTATTAGGCTACAGTTCTTCTGAAAATATTTCGTTTAAAGCGATCGATAGCTTGCAAAAAGGCGATATTGATCTAGCGGATGGTTTTCAGACGAAAGGTGAACTTTTCTTTGCGGAAAAAGATGGAAACTATTATGGCATAAATGAAGATAACGGCCAGTTTTCTAAGTACAGTTATGAAAACAATAGCTTAAAATTTTATGGTAGCATTCCCTTTACGGATTTTACGGGCTGGACGCCGGTAGCAAGCTGGTATAGCTGGGTCTCCGATCATGAATTATTGATCGGGAGCAGCCGACGTGGAAAACAGTTTATGTATGCGCTCGTAGATGTCCAAAACATGCGCGTATTAAAACACGGAAATCTAGATATCCCGCTACCGTCCAAAGGAATTAATTATGGGGGTATCATGGGGCAGCTGGTTGACAATAATCTATATCTTGCCTATATGCTTTATAATTATGAAGATAAAACAGCAGCGGCTGGCGACACCATCTATCTCGCTACAATAGATTACCCCTCCATGCGTACACGTAAAATCTCGACAGATACACGATCGACTTTTCCCGGTGGATATAATCTCTTTTGGCAGGTTTCTGCAGTTTATGAAAACTATGTGTATTTTATTGCGCAGCCGGGCGGTAGGTTGAGGTTTCACCCAGCTTATAGGCCCGCGGTGATGCGTATAAAAATCGGTTCGGATCTGATTGATCCTGATTATTTCTTTCCATTGGAAAACGAACGCAAAGATGAATTTTACGGACTATATGATATCGGCGGGGGGATGGCTTTTACAAAAGCTGTTGACTTGAGCAAAGTAAAGGAATTTTCAGCCTATTTTGCAGCCAATACCACAGGTTATTACCTGTTGGATCTGAAAAACAAGTCAAAGCAAAAAATTGAATTCCCACCTGGAAAACTCGATTTTTATCCGAATTTCTGTCGAAACGGCGACCAGATTTTTGCAGCCATCAATGATTCTTCGGGCAATGCTGCTATTTATTCTTATGGTTTGAAAACAGGTCATATCAAGAAAGGTTTACGTGTAAAAGGCGATGTCATCATGCTGAATAAATTGCCTTAGTTATTTGTATTTTGTCTAAATAAGATGTAGATTCGCCCGGTGGCTTTCTAAATCTGCCCACCCGACTTAAATGCAAGATACCGGATATAAGATAGATACAGCGGCTTTCGAAGCAATTTATCGCAGGCATTGGAAGAAAATATTCAATATCTGTTATAGTCGTTTAGCCGATGAGCATATCGCCGAGGAAATCGTTCAGGATATCTTCCAGTCTTTGTGGGAACGTAGAAAGAACTTTGTGGTGGATGGGCCTATTGAACATTATCTGATGCGTGCCGCCAAATTGGAAATTATGGATTTCTATCGCACCGGGACAAGACGTCAGCATATCCGCAATCACTTGTTTGTGGGCTATTCTGAGCTCGACGAGTCGACGGAACAGACCATCTACGGCCGGGATCTGCAGGAGCATATCAGCCAGCTTGTGGATAGACTGCCCGAGGCCTGTCGTACAGTCTACCAATTCAGCCGCCTGCATGGCCTGAATAATAGAGAAATTGCACAAAAGCTTTCTATTTCTATCAAAACGGTCGAATACCACCTCGGCCGTGCGCTGCAATTTTTACGAATTAACCTGCAGCAACATAAATTCTAAAAAAAATCTAAAAATACACTAGGGTAAACCTCTTTTTAAACGGATATATAGTAAAGAATGCTTTAATATGGATAAATCCAATATTAACAAAGAAATGGTTCAACGCTATTATGCCGGCACTGCTACGCCTTCGGAATGTGAGCTTATCGAGCGCTGGCTGACGGAAGACGAGTCAGAGGATACCCTTTTGCCCGAAAAACAGCTACAGCAGATCGAAGCGCGTATATGGCAACGGATCACGCCTAAACCCGCTTTTTCAAAAGCCAGGTTAAGTTATGTTACATGGCTGACCGCTGCTGCCAGCATTGTATTCGTATTGGGCTTACTGTATTGGACGAATGAAATTGCTGATCCCAAAATGTATCGTCTGGGGGGAAACAGTCCCAGCTCATTGGATTTACATGGTCTCAATTTTCGTCTGCTAGGCAAAGGTGATGCCACATTGACGGCAGAATATGGAAAAGAAGTGTCCGACCTCAATTTTTGTGGCGCCGTAGAAATTGTCAATAATAGTGACTCAGATATTGATTATATGCTTACATCCACCTGTAAAAAATCAAACTACACGCGGAAAAATATTACGTTAAAAAAAGGAAAAACCTATATCGCTATGCACAACCACTATCACACGGATGAAGTTGTCATCCTCCGAAAAGAACATTTAATCGAATTTCCAGACATGGTACCAAATGAACTACGGGCTGATTTAAGTATTTAAAAGGAAGAAGCCATGTGGCGCCAACCGCATGACTTCTCGATGCACTCTCTCCGCAGCAACGGAAGAATGCGCTACCTCTAAAACTGAACATTTTAAAGTAATGCAAATTAACAAATTTTTGCATACAAAATTGCTTTGTCTTTTTGTGTGCATCCTACTGCCATTTTTATCAAATGCGCAGTCAAAAAAAATCGATAGTCTAGCACATATCGAAGGTAGAATTACCGCGCATAATGGGAACCCGCTCACCGATGTTTCCATTATGATGACTAACATGAACACAGGTACAACGAGCAGAAATGACGGCCGCTTTGACCTCGACAATATTAAACCGGGGCATTATCAATTGATTTTCTCGGCCTTAGGCTACGAAAAACTGGAACGTTCGGTAGACCTCAGCGGTGGACAGAAACTTCATCTGGATATTCAGCTTATAAAATTTGACCGAAGGTTGGGTACAGTCGAAGTAATAGGCAAATCTGAAAATCAACAGGTAAAAGAGCAGGCCTTCAGTGTAAATGCAATCGAGACAAAGCATTATGCAAACGCAAATGTCGACCTCAATCAGATACTGAACAGAAGCACGGGCGTACGCGTCCGCGAATCAGGGGGGCTTGGCTCTGATTTCAATTTCTCCGTAAATGGACTGTCTGGAAAAGCCATCCGTTTTTTTATTGACGGTATTCCAATGGAAACAATGGGAACATCCATGAGTCTCAATAATATTCCTGTCAATCTCGCGCAGCGAATAGAGGTGTATAAAGGTGTCGTACCGGTGGATCTGGGATCGGATGCGCTGGGTGGGGCTGTTAATGTGATCACTGATCAGCGCGTCCGCAATTACCTTGACCTCAGCCATAGCTTTGGCTCATTCAATACGCATCGTTCGGCCCTCAATTCACAGTGGGTGGACCGCAAATCTGGACTGACCGTTAAGCTGAATGGTTTCCATAATTATTCAAAAAATAACTACACCATGAAAGATATTGAGGTCTGGAATGAGGAGAAGTATGCCTACATCCCAACAGATGTCAAACGTTTTCATGATCGCTATCAATCGGGCATGGTTCAGATGGAGGCTGGTTTTACAGGTAAGAAATGGGCTGATGTCATTTTTCTGGGCGGGAGTTATTCATCCAACAAACGGGATATTCAGACCGGAGCCTCGCAGGAAGCTGTATTTGGAAATGCATTTTCACACGGGCATGCTTTAAATGGTACCTTCAGGTACCGTAAAGATAATCTGTTGCTGAAAGGTCTTGACTTTAGTACATTCGCATCCTACACCAACGATTCGTATGAGGTGGTGGATACCGTATTGCGTCGCTACGCATGGGATGGAAGCTATATTCCTTCGACAACGGCTGAAGTAAATACGCAGCGCTCACTCAATAACATTACTCGTCCAGTCTTATTTACCCGGGTCAATCTGGCTTACGCAATTGCTGAAGACCATGCCCTCAATGTCAATTATACCTTGGATCGTACCATTAATAAAATGTTCAATGCCTTTGATCGGAGCGATACGACACGCGATGTCATGACCAAGCAGATTTTGGGCTTTTCTTACCAGCAGTCATTTTTGAATAAAAGGCTTTCGAACACATTCTTTACAAAATACTACCGCTCTAGTTTTTCCATTGAACAGGAAGTGGGTTATTATTCGGGGAGTGCCGAGGATGGGACGGGTTCAAATGGTAACTGGGGTTATGGTTTAGCATCGCGCTTTATGGTTACTCCAGAACTGGGTATCAAAGCTTCTTATGAGAAGGCTTACCGCTTGCAGAGTGCGGCAGAAATGCTTGGTGATGGAATGAATATCATTCCCAATTATAAGCTGAAACCCGAAAACAGCCATAACATCAACGCCGGTGCCTTTTTCTCCCATAATATCGGTGATAATCAGCATATTTTTGTCGAAGGTGGATATTTCTTCCGGGATGTGCAGGATTTTATCTATCCTGTTGTACTGCTGACCAATCAGAGCCAATATAAAAATGTCTCGGCCGTAAAAGTGAAAGGGCTTGAGGGGGAGCTACGTTATTCTTACGGTGATCTATTGGGAGCGACTGTCAATGCAAGTTATCAGCACGCTGTAAATAATACCCTCGAGTTTGAGGGAAAAAAGGATATTTCTTATGGCAATAAAATTCCAAATCAGCCTTGGTTATACGGGAACGCTGAAGTAAATATTGGAAAAAATAACCTGCTTGGAAAGGACACGCGTCTGCAATTTAACTGGTATACGCAATATGTGCACTGGTTTTATCGTACCTGGGAAATCATCGGCGATCCGAATGGGAAACTGAAAATCCCGACACAATGGATCCACAACGCCATGCTGACTTATGCATTGAAAAATGGAAAATATAATATATCTGTTGAATGCCGTAATCTAACAAACGAAACGGCCTACGACAATTTCCGCTTGCAGAAACCGGGCCGAGCTTTCTTTACCAAATTTAGATACTATATCCACTAACCTTACGCTGTTGATCATGATGTTAAAAAATATATTATCAGGACTAATCGGTCTCATCTGCTTGGCAGTCACCGTCGGCTCCTGCACAAAAGAAAAAGCGAAATATTATGGCGATGCCGAACGGGGTAAATATGCCGTTTGGGCGCGGATTGGCAATTATCCCAATTCGTCGACTTTTGTTGTCAATGTGCAATCGCTGGATACGGGAACACTCAATTATGTCCAGAGCGGTATTGAAGTAGATGAAAAACTGAACTATGGCTTGGTGATTAAAGATGGCTATTATTATGAGACCCTGGGTAAAGGGCGTTTCGGAAAATACCAGATTAAAAATGACCGTCTACAGATTGTTCAGGAGGTTCCTTTTACACATTTGGGGACGGAATATGCACATACCTGGATGAATGGCGACCTTGTGCTCATCGGTCCGAGTGGAGACAATAAAAGTGTCCGTTATGCGGTGATGGACTCGGTGCGCCTAAAGATGCGCCTGGGAGAGATTGCGCTTCCGGCAATTCCGCAGGGCTATGACAAATTCATCGTTGGATTTGCACAATATCGCCCCAGTGACGGTAAGTTGTTTTTGGGTTTCAATTATGGTTTAAGCAGTAATTACAAAGCCATCGATGGTAAAGTGAATATTGCGGTCATCGATCCCAATACCTTTAAAGTAGAGCAGATCATCACCGATAGTAGAACAAATCAATCTGGCTTTACCAGTTTGTTCCAGCCTTATTCCTTTATGGACAATAACCAGAATGTCTATTTCGCGGCTGGCCAGCTGTATGGAGATACAGGAGATAACGTGATGCTGTTGCGTATCTCTAATGGCAGCACTGTGGTTGACCCGGGCTACAAGATTTTTGATGACAATCCGGATCGCATTTCGGGTATCTGGAATCTGGACAATGGCAAGGCCATTGTCAGGTACAACAACAGCAAATTGTCGGGTAGTCATATTTTCTCCTTCGGGCTCCTTGATCTGGGCAGTGGGCAACTGCAGACTTTGGATATTCCGCCCTGCAGCTCAGGATCTATTCAAAGTGTTATCGTCGAGTCTGACAAGGCGTATATTCTGACCAATCACGAAGGTGATACGGATGGTTTTATCTACTCCTATACCAAATCCTCGGGAACAGTCGCGAAGGGAATGCGTGTCCCTCCCGGGTATACCTGGTTGCTGCGTATTGACAAATTGTATTAACCCGCTAGTCACGTCTCATTATGATTAAAAAAATAGCAGCTTGGCTGCATCTTTGGTTGGGCCTATCGACAGGTATCGTCGTTTTCATCGTATCTGTCACAGGCTGCATCCACGTGTTTCATGAAGAATTTTTAGCGGTTTTTCCGGTCAAAGCAACGCAGCCTATTGTTGCCAATATTGGCTCAAATGGGAGACCACTGTTGAAACCATCTCACATTGTTGCACTTGCGCAGCAACACATGATTAAAGATAATGCTGGACAGCAGCCTTTTATGATTCGCTATCTCCGCGATAAAGAATCCGTACTGCTGTTTGGCGAAAATGGGGCAGATCGCACCTGGTTTTCATTCGATCCGTATACGGGAGAGATCCTGGATCAGAAGATAGAACGTAACGGAGCATTGTTTCGCGTGAAGGACGGAAAGGTACAAGATCAAAACCTGCGGGGATTTGAATTTTTTCCTTTTATCCTTGAGGGGCATGTCAATCTCTGGCTGCCGACAGAAATTGGCAAAACGATCGTATCTTATTCGACTCTGCTATTTATTGTGCTGTTGATCAGTGGGCTGATATTATGGTGGCCCAAGAACAAGGCCGCCGCCAAACAGCGGTATTGGTTTCGCTGGAAAAAAGGGACCAAATGGCGCCGTAAAAATTATGATCTCCATAATATCAATGGGTTTTATACTTTTTTGCTCCTCCTCATCATTGCCTTTACCGGTCTTTGTATTGGTCTAACCTGGGTAAATAAGGGCGTCCAATGGATATTGGGTGGCGAAGAAGAAGTTGTTTTCCATTCCAAAGTACCCCCAGTCGGGACAGCGCAGGTTCCATTTGTTGCCTTAATGGATCGTGTATTTGAACAGGAAGAAGCATTGTACCCCAAGGCGCATACCTATTCGATGTATTGGGCTTACCCAACGCCAAAAGATCCGATAGCAACGACAATGACTGTCGTTTATGGAAAAGATGAATCTTACCGATCGCACTACGACCGCTATACGCAGCACAGGATTGGTATGGAAGAGGAAGAAGAACACGAATCATTAGCACATCAGTTGGAGCACCTTTATCTACCTATACATGAAGGGTCTATCGGTGGACTGACAACCAAGATACTCGCATTTATTGCTAGTCTGATCAGTGCATCTTTACCAATTACAGGATTCTATATTTGGTATGGCCGAAAGAACAAAACAACGAAAAAGAGAACTAAACGAGCAATAGCCTAAACTTCAGTAATAGAAATTCTGGCTTTATTTCAGCAGAAACTGTGATCATTGTGCTTTTTTGCTCATAAAAGAAATGGATAGTAGAGTTGGTGTTTTTTATATGGTTGGTCCGAAAGGGCCAACCTTTTTATTTTCTGGGTTGATTGATGTCGAATTCTACCTGAATTTTCATGCTTGGGGCGATTGATTGAATAAGTGGTATTCCATTTGAAATAATTAAGTTTGTGGTATAGCGCTTATAAAAAATGCAATCTCTTTATTTCTATTGGTTACTTGTCTGTTCCTTCGTGGGTACGGCTGTTTTCGGGCAATCGCTGGATTATCCCTCTTTTCGCAATATTTCCTTGGGAACGAATGCAAATACAGTCCACTCTTTTGCACAGGATAGCTTGGGGATGCTTTGGCTGGGAAGTAACAATGGGTTATTTAATTATGATGGCTATGCGCTGCAGCCGCTCACGGGGACCAAATCTCCTTTTCAGACTTTCGTTTACTGCATTGCACTGATCGATAATAAACATTTCGCATTGGGGACAGGGCAGGGGGTGCTGCTCTATAACTATCAGTTCGACCGATTTGAATCTTTTCCGGCAGGGGGACCTGGAGATGTCAGGTCTTTGCTCCTTGTTGGCGATACCTTGTGGATCGGTTCAATAAGTGGTTTGTATTGCTATAATACCAAGACACGTAAACTTATCGATTATCAGAATTCATTTCCAAAGAACAAATCAAAAACCGCCGTGTATGCACTGGAAAAGGTGGGCGATAGAATCTTAATCGGTACGTATAATGGACTTTTTGAATTAAATCCATCGAAAAAAGATATTGTGCCTCTACCGCTCCCAGATTATAGGCTGGGGAGTAATCAATTTGTGAATTCTATATTCTCTATTCCGGAATCAGCAAGTACCTATGTTGGAACAGAATATGGCCTGTATCGCTATAATACGAAGAACCATACGCTTCAGAAAACTCCGGTACTACAAAATCATCCCATCAAAGCGATGGCTTCCAAAGATTCCAACACCTTGCTTGTCGGTACGGATGATGGTCTTTTTACGTATCAGCTGGATCAGCAGTTGGTCAAACGGATCAAACATGATTCCCGCAATAGAAACTCGCTGGCCAATAACATCGTGTGGAGTATCTTTAAGGATCGGTCGGAAAATATCTGGCTGGGTACCGATCTGGGATTTTCCTTATGGTCTAACCGCAAGGTGGAAAAAATACTGCCGATCTATCAATTGACAGCGAGCAGCGATGGCAACCGTTTTTATAAAATTAACAAGGATCGCAATGGCTGGTATTGGTTGGGAGGCGATAATGGTTTAATCCGTGTACGTGGACTGGACGACAAAAATACGGAAAGCAGCTGGTACCGTATGGATGCCAAGACCTATCGTCTGGCACACAACCGTATCCGGGATATATTTGAGGATCATACGGGATTGGTGTGGATAGCTTCCGACGGTGGCGTCAATGTGTTTGATGCACATACGAAACAGTTTAAAACCTTTACAATTGTCGATGCCAGTGGAAGACGAAATGCGAAATGGTCGTACGACATCTTGCAAGATGGACAGGATAATCTCTGGGTGGCCTCCTATATGGGGGGAATATTTGTCGTCAACCGAAGCCGTTTATTGGAGGCGACGGGCCCGGTCATAGCAAGCCGTAATTTCAGTAAAGCTGACGGTCTTCTGGAAGATTTTGCCAATCAGATCGTTGACAATGGAAGGGGGAAGATCTTAGCGCTGTTCTATAATAAGGGGATCAGTAGCATTGATGTGGCCACAGGGAAAATAACGGAGCTCAAAGACAGCGTTGGGCATGCATTGGATCAGGCGACCTTTATGCTGAAGGATGGACAGCATACGGTGTGGGTAGGGGAACATGGCGAATTGAGGCGTATTGCTCCGGACGGGAAAAATACATTGGTTCGTTTTGATCCTGTTGGTAAAGGTGAAGTAACTGCCATGGCAGAGGTCAAAGAAAACATTTGGCTGGCAACGAGTACTGGAGTATGGCAGGTTAATAAGCAGAGTTTAAAAACTGAATTATTAAGATACGGGCAAAGGATATCCTCGATGTATTACGATACAGAGCGGGAGGAAGTGGTGCTGGGCGGAATTGATGAGCTGGTCCTGTTGCCCGCGCAAAATGAGCAAGCGGATCTGGATGGTTCCAAAAAGATTGTGCTCACCGCAATGTATGTCAATAATGAACGTTTCGGTAATTACGACTATGGTTTACGGTATAAAAACGAGATCGCTTTGGCGCATGATCAGAATAACCTTCGGCTTGAATTTTCCGATTTGGATTATGGAAATCATTTGGGCTATCGCCTAGCTTATGCTTTTAAAGGAAAAAATGAAACCTGGATTCCGATGGAACGGGGTGATAACAAAGTGCTCCTGTCCAACTTAAGTTCGGGTAACTACGACCTTCAGTTGGCTAAAGTGGATGTCGCCGGTCATGTTGTGTCGAAGATTTATACCTACCATATTCAGATCCGTTATCCATGGTATGCAAGCTATTGGGCCAAAGCTGCTTACGCCCTCATTGTTATTTTCCTGCTATTTTGGGTCGTCAATTTTTTCAGGGTTCGCAGTACGCTAAAATGGGAAAGGCGCGAACGGAGGAAGGTACTTGAGCTCACAAAGATGAAAATGGACTTCCTGACAGCTGTGTCGCATGAGCTGAAAACCCCGTTAAGCCTGATTTTGGCTCCTGTCAGCCAAATGATGCGGCAGACAAAAAACAGTGACAAAAAGAAGCAGTTGGACGGTGTTCATCGAAATGCCTTAAAAATAAGCCATCTCATTCAGGAATTAATGACTTTTGATCAGGTCGAGCAGCAGCAGACGCCCTTGCAGGGCTTGCTTACCTCTCAGGTGGATCTGGTCGCTTATAGCAGGCAAATTATCACTGACTGGCAGCAGGTTCCCGAGTACAGTACCGTCCATATTGATTTTGTTGCCGATGTAGAGAGCTTTTTTATACAGACCGATGTAGCCAAATTGGGGTCGATTCTCAACAACCTCATTGCTAATGCCTGTAAGTATAATCGTCGGGAGGGTGGCGTGGAACTGCAGCTGAAAGTAATTGGTCCGGATGTCAAGCTTATCGTTCGGGATACGGGAATTGGTATAGCACCCGAAGACCTGCCTTATGTCTTCAGCAAATTCTATCGTTCTTCCCTGAAAGAAGTGAGTGCTGTACAGGGCACGGGCGTTGGTCTGTACCTGGTCAAAAGTTATTGTGAGCAGTTGGGCTGGAGCGTTGATATAGCGAGCGATCAAAAGGGCACAGCCGTAACGCTTAGTTGGAAACATGACCATGTAAACGATAAGGATGAGACCGATAGCATACCGGTAGGGGCTAAACGAAAGCTACTGATCGTCGAAGATAATGCCGAACTCGCTGATTTTTTACGAAATGCCATGCAGTCACATTACGATTGCCGCATTGTGAGTGATGGTAGCGAGGGCTTACGCTTGATCGACGGACATAGTTTTGTGCCCGACATTATTCTCACGGATGCTATGATGCCCAATATGGGGGGAATTGAAATGGTGAAAAAACTACGACAAAATATCGTGACGGCAACCATTCCGATTATTTTGCTTACCGCACAAAACGATGAGCTGATCAGACGCGAGTGGGTTGCCGTCGGCATAGATGCTTATATGGCGAAACCTTTTGATCTGGACTTGCTCCAAATACAGCTATTGCAGCTCTTGGATAGGAAAGATAAGATTGTCGCTCAATTGCGTATCGACGAAATCAGTAAACCCACAGAAGCAATAGCTGTACATTCACCGGATGAAAAATTCCTGACCAATGTGACACAGCTGATCGAAGAAAATTTGGACGATTCGGAATTTTCGGTGCAGCGGCTCAGTGAGCTCACGGATGTCGCCGCCAGACAACTCTATCGTAAAATTAAGCAACTAACAGGCTATACACCGGTGGAGTATATACGCAGCATTCGTATCAAGAAAGCAGCGCTGTTATTACAGCAAAAAAAGTTTACCGTTTCCGAGGTGATGTATATGGTCGGATTCTCCAATGCTTCTTATTTCTCAAAATGTTTTCAATCGGAATTTGGGATGTCACCAAAGGTGTATATGGAAGGTTATTTGTAAGTGGTTGATTGTTAGTGCTGTTTGTTGTGTTGGGTGGTTGAGGATGTCCAATTTGTGTTGTTCTTTGTCCGATATGTGGCCTTAAAAAATAATCACGTTTGATAGGTTTGTAAGAGTAATAACCAAAAAATTATAAATCGATACAATCCATGCGTGTAATTATTTTATGCTGCTTTGCTCTTTTGGGCTATGTCAATTCTTACGCTCAATCGAAGGCGATTAAAAAGGTCCCTACAGTTTTTGTCGACCGTGAAGGTGTCATGCGCTGGTCCGACTCCAAAGCTGAAGCTTCATTTTATGGCGTCAATTATACCGTTCCTTTTGCCCATGCCTTTCGGGCTTTACACGATAAAGGCATCGATCGAAAGCGAGCTATTGATCGGGACGTTTACCACTTCGCCCGTTTGGGATATAATGCTTATCGTATCCATATTTGGGATGTAGAAATCTCCGATAAAAATGGTAACCTGATCAGCAATGAACATCTTGATCTATTGGATTATCTACTTTTTAAACTTCAGGAAAGGGGAATTAGGATCCTGATTACGGGAATGACCAATTTTGGTAATGGTTATCCAGAAAGAAATATAAATACAGATGCATTTACGTATCATTATGACAAGTGTGCAGTTCATGCTAATCCACAGGCGATAGTTGCACAGGAAAAATACATTACCCAATTACTTCATCATGTCAACCCCTATACCGGAAATGCTTATCAGACGGATCCTTATATCATTGGCTTTGAAATAAATAATGAACCTTGTCATACAGGTGCCATTCAGACAACGTCGGACTATATCGGTCGAATGGTGAAGGCCATGAAGAAAAGTGGGAACAAAAAACCGATTTTCTACAATGTAAGTCATAATATGGAACATGTTAAGGCTTATTTTGATGCTGATATCCAAGGGACAACCTATCAATGGTATCCTGTGGGACTGGTTGCTGGACGGGAGCGCCAGGGGAATTTTCTTCCTTACATTGATCAGTACGATATCCCTTTTTCAAACTTGAAAGGCTTCGCCAACAAAGCGAAAGCAGTTTACGAATATGATCCTGCTGATAATCTCTACAGCTACATGCATCCCGCAATGAGCCGCACATTTCGTTCGGCGGGATTTCAGTGGATCACTCAGTTTGCTTACGATCCGATGGATATTGCAGCCTACAATACCGAATATCAGACACATTATCTCAATTTGGCTTATACCCCGGCAAAAGCACTGAGTACCATGATTGCTGCGGAGGTGGCTTATACGATACCGAGAAATAAAAAGTTTGAACAGTATCCTCAAGACACCCTATTTGGCGATTTTAGCGTCAGTTATGAGCAGGATCTCTCCGTGATGAATGCGCAGGATAAGTATTTTTACACCAATAATACGACTGTAAGGCCTTTAAATCCAACGAAATTGCAACATGTTGCCGGTCATGGTTCATCACCTGTGGTGGAATACGGTGGATCTGGTGCTTATTTTTTAGATCGTCTGGAAGATGGTCTATGGCGTTTGGAGGTTATGCCGGATGCAGAAAAAATCGCTGATCCTTTTGCGAAGCCATCGCTCGATCGGGAGGTGGTACATATCCTGTACCGGTCACAGAGGATCGATATTCGGATTCCTGATCTAGGCGACCTGTTTACCGTCCGGTCAGTATTAGGGAAAAATGATACCGATGAAGATATTTCAGTCGCTAAAACAAGTTTCAGTGTTAAGCCTGGAGTATATCTGTTAAAACGTAAGAATCTCCAGCTGAAAAATAGCTGGCTAGCTTCCTCGCCCTGGAAAAAGGGCTATTTGGGCGAATATTACGCGCCAAAAACTGAAGCGCTGAAGCAGCCTTTATTGATACACCAGCAGCCCGAAATATTGGAAAAAGGGCGCTCTACCAAATTGCAGTTCCGTTATGTTTTTGAAAAACAGCCCGATTCCATTATTCTACAAACGGATCAGGTTTCGTTTTGGAAAGATCATAATCCCTACATCAAGTTGATCTCCAAAGATAACTGTACCTATGAAGCGGACATGCCGGCATCCTTATTAGTGGGCAATGAATTGAAATATACAGCTACTGTGTTTGTGGGTGGTGAAAAAATCACCTACCCAGACAATCAGAAGGGAGCCCCGCTGGATTGGAATTATCGTGTCAATAGGTATTGGACGGTGGGTTTAAATGAGCAGCGCGCATCTATAGGGCTTTTTGAGTCCTTGTCCAAAGTGTCTTCTTTGGAAACTTTCGCTATTCCAGAAACGGCTTACATGACTGCGCAACGGGAGCATCATGATCTCAGTAAAGTTCCTTTTTGGACCTATACTTTTCATGCCAAGGATTCGGGGGTACAGTATTTTTGGGTAAAAGATATCAAATCGGCAATTGCTGAACGGCCTGCGGGTATCGCTGCTGCCACAAAGCTCTGTATACTCTTGAAACATGAAGGCGGGAATCCGCTACTGAATGCTGGGTTTGTGACAAAAAAAGGGTATACCTATGTGGATAATATAGCTATTGGGGCATCCGGCGAAACAGTGGTCCGTATGGATCTAGCCAACTTAAAGCTCGTGCCTACGGCTTTGCTACCTGCTCCTTATCCTGTATTTCTTGAACGGTTTTTTAAGCCCACGGTTCCGGTTCAATTTGACAAAAGGGATATCGAAAAACTAATCGTTTCAGGCGAAAAGATGGAGGGGGTGGCACTATCTATAGCTGCGATATGGCTCGAATAGCGATGCAGCTGCATAATTCCACGGATCATTAGGCCATGGATAATAATCCGTCAGGCTATAAAGATCAAGGTTTGGAGCAGGATGACGACCTGAAAAAAACGGCGGCGTTTTTTAGGGGAATGCTTAATAAAGCGGTAAGGAATACAAAAAATATAATAAAGGGAAAGAAAACAATTATAAACACATCTAAATTTTAAACAATGAAGGGTTTTGCATTTAAAACAAGTTTATTGGGCTTGTCCTTGCTATCCTGTCTTGGGGAAACGCAGCTTTATGCTGCAACGAAAGGGGAGAGCAAGTGGATCAGGTCGATGCAACAACAGGATGTCCGTGGGGTGGTCCGCAACGAGCATGGGCAGGTGATGGCAGGTGTAACAGTATTGGTGGTCGGAACTACGGTGGGCACTTCAACAGCGAGTGATGGCTCGTACCGTATCTCATTGCCCAAGGGTAAATCCCAGCTTCTATTCTCTGTTGTAGGCTACAGTAGCCAAACCTTGACGGTGGTAGGGGGAACATCCGTGGATGTCAGCATGGTGCCTGCGGGAAATGTGCTGGAAGAGCTCGTCATCGTAGGTTATGGTAGTACAACAAAAAAGGATCTAACCGGTGCCGTAAATACGGTCGGAAGCAAGGATTTTAACAGTGGACTTGTCGGCTCTCCCGAACAGCTGATCAATGGAAAAACAGCTGGTGTGCAGGTGATGTCCAACAGCGGTTCTCCTTCTTCCGGGAGTACGATACGTATCCGTGGGGGAGCCTCCTTGAGTGCGAGCAACGATCCATTGATCGTATTGGACGGTGTACCGCTAGAGACTGGTGGTATTAGCGGCAATAGTGGCAATTTTCTCAGTCTGATCAACCCGAATGATATCGAAAGCATGACAGTGCTCAAAGATGCATCATCGACAGCAATATATGGATCCCGAGCGTCAAACGGGGTATTATTGATAACAACAAAGAAGGGTAAAGGAGATGCTTTACGGCTTTCTTTCTCTTCAATCGTGTCCATGCAGCAGGCTATGGGAGTGGCTGATATGATGTCGCGCGATGAATTTGCCTCGCTCATCAATACCAAAGGGAGCACTGCCCAAAAGGCATTATTGGGCAATGCCTCAACAGATTGGCTGTCTGAGGTTTTTCAGGATGCCATCGGGACGGATAATAACTTAAGTCTACAGGGAAAGATCGGTAAAACCTTGCCTTTTCGTACATCGGTGGGCTATTATAATCAGCAAGGGACTTTGCGGACCGACAAAACGGAGCGCGTGACGGGCGCTTTGGTGTTAAATCCCACTTTTTTTAATAAACACCTGACCGTAAATTTAAATATTAAAGGTGCCCATAACAACAACGGTTTTGCCAATACCGATGCGATATGGTCTGCTGTAGCATTTAATCCTACGCAACCGATTTATTCTGGGGCAGATGCTTATGGTGGCTATTACGAGAGTTTGGATAATGCCGGTCTTCCGGCAACAGGTGCAAACCTCAATCCACTTGGATTGCTCAAGCAGGAAAAACACCGTAGTACAGTCAATAGAGCCGTGGGTAACCTTGACCTCGATTATAAATTCCATCTGCTGCCTGAATTGAAAGCGCACGTAACACTCGGATATGACTATGCCAAAGGAAATGGATCGAATCTTATTCCGGCAAGTGCAGCCAATAATTTTACAATCGGAGGCGCTTTTGACCGTTATGAACAGACGCTTAAAAATAAATTGTTTACAGGCTATCTAAACTATAATAAGTTCTTCCCGGAAATTAAAAGTACAATTGACGTGACAGCAGGTCACGATTATCAATATTGGAGTGCCCGACGGCCACCTATAGTATACTATAACGAAGCTGGTGATATACGCTCGACTGCTATTGCATCTGACGAAAGACATACCCTGATTTCCTGGTACGGACGGATCAACTATAATTACGATAGCCGTTATTTATTGACCGCTACGGTCCGTAAGGATGGAACTTCCCGATTCAGCCCCGAAAACCGTTGGGGAACATTTCCCTCAGTCGCCTTGGCCTGGCGTCTTTCGCAGGAGTCTTTCATGAAAGGAATCTCTTTCCTGGACGATCTAAAGCTCCGTGCGAGTTACGGCGTTACAGGTCAGCAGGAGGGAATCGGAAATTACGAATATTTGCCGGTATACAATTTGGGAACAGCCTATGCACAGTATCGTTTCGGCGATCAGTACCATCTGGTGTATAGACCATCGGTTTACAATCGGGACTTACGCTGGGAAACGACCAAAGCATTTAACTACGGCCTGGATTTCGCTTTCTGGAAAAACAGGCTGTCTGGTGCAATTGACTATTACACAAGAAAAACGCATGATCTATTGGCCAATGTGCCTGTAGCCGCAGGAACCAATTTTGATCAGAATGCGACTATTAACGTAGGTAATGTCGAAAGCAGTGGCTTCGAATTTCAACTGAATACCGTGCCCATACAAAAGGATGATTTGCGCTGGGAAGTCAATTTCAATGCGACTAATCAACATACAAAAGTGACCAATATAGCTCTGGTGCAGGATGCCAATGCCGTGGGAACTTATGTGGGACCGAATGTCAGTGGCCGTGGTATACAGATTCTGACAACGGGGTATCAGCCTTACATGTTTTATGTCTACAAACAGTTGTACAATGAGGCTGGCAAGCCACTAGAAGGTGTATATGCGGATCTGAATGGTGATGGAGCGATCAACGAAAAAGACTTATACCGCTATCAATCGCCCGCGGCAAAATGGCTCTTCGGTTTCAATACGCAGTTAACCTACAAAAAATGGACAGCAGCAACGACACTACGCGCAAATTTGGGTAACTACGTATTCAATAATACCAAAATGAATCTTAGTGCTTGGGAGACAGTTCAATATGTGGATGCATCTATCAATAACTTACATCGGGATTACTTGAATACCCAATTCCAGACCAGACAATATTATTCGGATTATTATGTCGAAAATGCATCTTTCCTTCGGATGGAAAACCTTTCGGTGAACTATAATTTTGGTCAGGTGGGTAAGATCTCCAATCTACGTGTGGGTGCAGTAGCTCAGAATGTTTTTATTGTGAGCAAATATAGCGGCATGGACCCTGAGGTTCCGAGTGGCTTCGACAGTTCGTTCTACCCACGCTCAAGAACTTTCTCCTTGAGTCTCAATATGGATTTTTAATGGCTGCCTCAAAAAAGAAAACTTATATAGCGATGAAAAATATAAAAAGATATTGTTTTGGATTGTTGGGTATAATCGCATTACTGCAATCCTGTACAAAAGACTTAAACCAGTATCCCACTGTAGAAACTACTTCGGAGTCGGTATACACCTCTGTGGATGGTTACCGGGCTGTACTTGCTAAATTGTATGCCTCATTTGCCGTTGCGGGCAATGGACGTGGTGATGCCGATCCGGATATGGCGGGCAGCACGGCCTCTTGGGGTTACCTTCGGGTTTACTTTAACTTGCAGGAGGTACCGACTGATGAAGTGATCTATACTTGGGCCGGAGGGGACAATATGACCGATATCCAGTATATGACCTGGGGAGCTTCCGATACCTGGGTCAATGCCATGTATTATCGGATCTATTATACGGTAGCCATCTGTAATGAATTTCTACGGAATGCAACAACAGAGAAGCTGGCGACTTTTAGTTCGGCCGAGAAGACACAAATTTTGGAGTTCGCAGCCGAAGCGCGTTTTCTGCGTGCATTGGCCTATAGTCATGCCATGGACCTTTATGGAAACGTTCCTTTTGTGACTGAAAAGGACCCGGTTGCTGCATTTTTTCCACCACGGATGACAAGAGCTGATCTCTTTGCATTTATTGAAAAAGAATTGACTGAGATCGAGACGATCTTACCGGAAGCACGTCAAAATGAGTATGGCCGGGTAAGCCGTGCTGCCGCCTGGTCCCTATTGGCCAAAAATTATCTGAATGCACAGGTCTATACGGGTACAGCACGAAATGCGGAATGTCTGAATTATGCTAAAAAAGTGATTGATGCTGGATATTCCTTAAATGCGAACTATAAGCAGGTATTTAATGCTGATAATGATAAACGGACCAATGAAATTATTTTCCCGATAGAGGCCGATGTAGCGCATACAACGACATGGGGTGCGACAACGTATCTTGTCAACGGCCCTATTGTTGGAAGCATGAAATCATCGGATTACGGTGTGCTTTCCGGCTGGAATAGTTTTCGTACACTTCGCGAATTTGTGGCACTCTTTCAGGTGGAAGACAAAAGAGGTGATTTTTGGAAAAACGGCCAGTCCCTGGATGTCGAAGACCCCGCTGCCTCGAGCCAGGGATATGGGCTTGTTAAGTTTACAAATTTGAAAGATGATGGCACCTATACCACAGATGAAGGTTTGGTAAGTACTGATTTCCCGATGATCCGCTTGGCCGACGTGTATCTAATGTATGCTGAGGCCGTACTGCGCGGTGGCGGAGGAAGTATACAGGAAGCGATCAGGTTGGTAAACAGTATCCGTCAGCGGGGGTATGGTAGTTCGGCCGGAGCCATTGACCAGGCGCAGCTAACACTGGATTTTATCCTTGCAGAACGCGGTCGTGAACTGTTTTGGGAGTGTACGCGTCGCACAGACCTGATTCGATTTGGGAAATTTACCGGTAGCGATTACCTCTGGCAATGGAAAGGTGGTGACATGAACGGCCGCTCTGTGGATGCAAAATTCAATCTGTATCCGATTCCAACCACTGATATGAGTGCTAACCCGAATTTGATCCAAAATCCTGGCTACTAGCGCTGGCTGGCATTAATAACTAAATTTATGGGGATATACTGCTATTTGAGCACACATGCTGCTGAGGGTATCCAGGTATTCCCAAATGGACTTTTAAAGATAATGATACCTATGAAACAATTGACACTCTATATCCTGGTGTTGCTTTTCGTTGCCTGTAAAAAGGAGGGGGGGACACCGGCTGTCAGTGGGATAAAACCTGCGGTATTGTACAGCAGTACAACAGAACTGGTCTTAAAATCTACTGATCGCAAGGCCGTGGCCCTGCAGCTTGTCTGGGATGAGGCGATTTTGGCCAGCGATGAACCAATGGCGCAGTCGGCTTTAAAAAATAAAATAGAAATTGCTGCTGATCCATCTTTTTCTGCTGTCACCAAAAGTATCGAGCAGGTAGCAGGCTCGTTCAGCTATACGCATGAACAATTGAATAACCTTGTCACGGGAATGGGATTTTTGCCCGATGAAAAGAACGTGTTTTATGTCCGTATTGCTTCGCGATTGGGAACCAATACAGATTGGCTCTACAGCAATGTGATCGCCCTGACTGTGACCGCTTATCAGCCCGTGGAGGATGCTGCCTATCTCTATCTATCGAATAAAGAGTTTACGCAATTTCCATGGAAACTGTGTTCGAGAAAGGAAGATGGTTTTTACGATGGTTTTGTGCGTCTCGACCAATGGTACAACTTCTATTTAACCAATGCGGAAAGCGCGAGTGCACCGATCATCTATGGTTCTTATCCCCTGGATGGTAGCCAATATATCTTGTATAGCGGAGCTGATCGCTGGAATTGCTGGACGAGTAAAGGTGGATACTTATACTTGACAGCCGATGTCAATAAGTTGGCCTGGAAAGAAACTTCCGTAGAATCCATGACGGTAACGGGCGATTTTAATGGTTGGAGTGCAACAGCAACACCAATGGTATATGACCAGACGGCGAAGGTTTGGAAAGCAACCATCACGACAACGGCAGCCGAACAATGGGGAATTAAGGTATTGATCAATGGCAGCTGGACTTGGTTTTTTGGCGCAGCAGAGGGCGATGGAAACTGTGCCTTGTATACGGACGATGGAACTGGCTTCGCTTATAATAAGATCGGTACACATACCTTGATTCTTGATCTAAGCGATCCAAAACAATTTAAATATCATGTGGAATAATATAGATAGGGACGGGGTCTTAAATGAAATAATCGGATGAAAAAAATAAAAATAATGTTGGCCCTGATAAGCTTGTGTTTGGGCTTATCTGGCTGCAACGACAAAGATAATCTTCAGGTGGATGTACCTAAAACACATTTGGCAAAAGGTGCGGACGTGAGCTGGATTACTGAAATGGAAGCCTCAGGTGTGCAATTTTTTAATGCAGGAGGCAGCGCAGTGGATGGGCTGAAAATCTTGCGTGGACTGGGCATGGATGCGGTACGTCTGCGTGTTTGGGTAGATCCTCAGCAAGGCTGGTGCAACAAGAATGATGTACTGGTCAAAGCTCGTCGGGCGCATCATCTGGGCATGCGTATTATGGTGGATTTTCATTACAGTGACACCTGGGCGGATCCGGGACAGCAGACAAAGCCTGCAGCCTGGAAGAGTTTATCGTTTGATGGTTTAAAGAAGGCTGTTAGTGATCATACAACGGAGGTTCTTCAATTGCTAAAAGATAGCGGTATCTCACCTGAATGGGTGCAGGTCGGTAATGAAACGGGCAATGGGATGCTTTGGGAAGATGGAAAAGCCTCTGTCAGTATGGCTAATTATGCCACATTGAATAATGCCGGCTATGATGCGGTAAAAGCAGTATTTCCGGCAGCAAAAGTGATCGTACACCTGCACAATGGATTTGACAATAACTTGTTTCGTTGGATGTTCGACGGTCTGAAAAACAACGGTGGGAAATGGGATGTGATTGGCATGTCACTTTATCCGACCCCAGAAAACTGGGAAGAGCGCAATGCGGCCTGCATTAGCAACATCAAAGATATGGTTGCCCGATACAATTCGGAAGTGATGATCTGCGAGGTGGGGATGAGCTGGGATGAAGCAGATAGTGCTGAAATATGGTTAAAGGATCTTTTCAACGCGGTCAATAGTGTGCCCGATCAGAAAGTACTGGGTATATTCTATTGGGAGCCTTTGGCGTATGGTGGCTGGAATGGTTATACCCTAGGCGCATTTGACAATAATGGGCGCCCAACTAAAGCATTGAATGCTTTTAAATAAGGTATATTTAAGCCGCTGAATGACAATGAAAAAATTGAACTGTAGACTATAAACACCTGATTTGATGATGAGATTACTGCGTACGACTTACTTTTTGTTTCTTTTATTCCTACTTGTTCCGGGCAATTCGCACGGACAGTCTGCACGCCAATCCTTCTTGTTGGAGAAAAACTGGCGTTTTTTTCAGGGTGAGGTTGTTCATGGGGAATCAGCAGCACTAGATGATAGGGCCTGGAAAAAGGTCACTGTACCGCATGATTGGGCTATTTTTGGGCCTTTTGATCGATCACATGATCTGCAGGATGTTGCAGTGACACAAAATGGAGAGAAAAAGGCAACAGTAAAAACGGGCCGGACTGGCGGTTTGCCTTATGTGGGGGTGGGTTGGTATCGTACCAACTTTGATATTCCACAATTCGACCCCGTCAATAAACGCGTGGTCCTGAAATTTGATGGTGCAATGAGTGAAGCCCGGGTCTATGTCAATGGAAAGGAAGCCTGCTTTTGGCCCTATGGTTACAATGCTTTTCATTGTGATGTGACCGAATTTCTACATCAGGACGGGATGGATAATACGGTTGCTGTGCGGTTGGAAAATAAAGCACAGTCATCACGCTGGTATCCCGGTGCAGGACTTTATCGCAATGTGCATGTAATCGTGACGGAGAAGATCCATGTACCTGTTTGGGGGACGTATATCACGACGCCTTTTGTGTCGGACAGTCTAGCCTCAGTTAAGCTTGAAACCAGTTTGAAGAATACTGATGGCAAGTTGGTACGAATGGTAACTGCGATTTTGGATGCGGCGGGACAGGTGGTTGCGCAGAAGGAAAACCAACAAAAACTAAATTATGGCAAGCCTTTCGTGCAAAATCTTGAAGTGATAAACCCTGCTCTCTGGAGCCCCGAACATCCAAATCTGTATCGGGCCTCCACGCAAGTATTTGTAGACGGTAAATTGACAGACAGTTTTGAAACCCGTTTTGGGATTCGGGAGGTACGTATCATTGCCGACCGGGGATTTATGTTAAATGGAAAGATCCGAAAGTTTCAGGGGGTATGTAATCATCATGATCTTGGACCCTTGGGGGCTGCAATCAATGTTTCGGCTCTTCGTTATCAATTGGAATTACTCAAAGATATGGGTTGCGATGCCATTCGTACGGCACATAATATGCCAGCTCCGGAATTGGTTGCCCTATGTGACGAATTGGGCTTTATGCTGATGATTGAACCTTTTGACGAATGGGATATTGCGAAATGTAAAAATGGATATCATCGATTTTTTGCTGATTGGGCCGAACGGGATATGGTCAACATGATCCATCATTTTAGAAATAACCCTGCTGTCGTGATGTGGAGCATTGGAAATGAAGTGCCCACACAATGCAGTGCCGAAGGCTATAAAGTAGCTTCGTTTTTACAGGATATATGCCATCGTGAGGATCCGTCCCGACCAGTGACCTGCGGTATGGATCAGGTAAGCTGTGTGCTGGAAAATGGTTTTGCTAGTCTGTTGGATGTTCCGGGATTAAACTATCGCGCGCACCGTTACGAAGAGGCATATGCCAAATTACCCCAAAATCTAGTGTTGGGTTCGGAAACGGCATCAACAGTGAGCTCGAGGGGCGTTTATAAATTTCCGGTGCTAAAAAAAGGTGATATGTTGTATTCCGATCATCAGTCGTCTTCTTACGATATGGAATATTGCTCTTGGTCCAACCTTCCGGATGAGGATTTTGCCCTGGCGGAAGATCATCATTGGACCATGGGGCAATTTGTCTGGACAGGCTTTGATTATCTTGGCGAACCTTCCCCTTATGATACCGATGCCTGGCCCAACCATAGTTCCATGTTCGGTATTATTGATCTGGCGAGCATTCCCAAAGACCGTTATTATCTGTACCGAAGTTTATGGAATAGAAATGAGCATACCCTGCATATACTTCCACATTGGACATGGCCTGAGCGTGTGGGGCAAGAAACCCCTGTCTTCGTGTATACAGATTATCCAAGTGCCGAACTTTTTATCAATGGGAAAAGTCAGGGAATACAGCGCAAGAGTAAGGCTTCTTTACAGGAGCGTTACCGCCTCATGTGGATGAATACGGTATACGAACCCGGAGAAGTCAAAGTCGTAGCTTACGATGAATCTGGAAAACCAGCGGCCGAAAAAATAATCCGTACGGCGGGAAAACCCTTCAGGATTGAAATGGATGCAGTTCATGATTCCATTTCTGCTGATGGCCGTGCATTAGCCTACATCCGTGTCAAAGCAGTGGACAAAGCGGGGAACCTCTGCCCGCTGGCCGCAGAACTGATCCAATTTGACGTAGTTGGCGATGGTACATTTAAAGCCTTGGCTAACGGTGATCCAACAAATCTGGAGGCTTTTCATAAACCGCAGATGCATTTATTCAATGGACAGCTTACCTTGATTGTTCAGGCAGGCGAAAAATCGGGAAAGATTCAGATAAAGGCGAAATGCAAAGGTTTAAAAGAGGGGGTATGCAACGTACAGACCGTAAATTCTAAAACGTTTTGACCGTAGCTTTTGTTTAAATGATATCTTAAGTAAGTTAGTGAGTTGATTGTATTTTAACAGAAAGGCTAGATCGATATCGATCTAGCCTTTTTTGCGCATTATTTTCGCCTAATCTGTAGCTTGACACCTAGGGCGAGTCCAATGTAATCATCAAATTTAAGATACTTGTTCTGTACGCCGCTAACGAGGTAAAGATCGCTGGTATGAAGATCATAATAGAATTTTATGCCTTCAAAATAAGAACTGTTGGATTTGATTTTATAGCTGAAGTCCTGTCCTACAAAGATATTGATGCGTAGCCTGGTCGAAAACCGATAATAGCTATTCGGGTATTTGTCAGGTTCTTTATACCAAAATTGTTTACCCAAGGTCGTATTGAGATAAGCACCGGTACGCAAGGGATGATAAGTAAACTGTTCACTGAGTTTAATTTCCCAAGGTGTATACGATTGACGCAGCGTTAAGGTAAGTTTAGCCCGGTCTGTATCATATTTCGGTACATAGCCAAGCAGGAAATCTGTCGACCACTGCTTGTGCCGGCCATAATCCCAGCCTGTTCCGGCAGAAAGCAGTCCTATGGATCCTGCGTATTGAAGCATATAACTTGATGGAACAAGGCTAAAGGCGGCTTTTTTTAGTTCTTTAGTGCTCATGTTTCCCGTTTTGATGCTGTCCGTTGTGATGCTATTCTCCTGGAGGGTGTCCGTTTTGTTGCCAGCCAAGCTTGTTCGTGGGAGATATTGGTGTTCGGAAGCCTGAGCCATATTGTGAACTGAAAAGAAAAGGGTAACAAGCGCGAAAAATCGTATTTTTGATTTAGTAAGAAACAAGTTCATGGGTATAGTGGTCCTTAGTGATTGTAAAAATTAGAAATTGACGTTTACCGATATTAGGAGTACCGTAATAGATGATACCATCCTTAAAAATATCTTCTTTTTGATAGATATGATCGTGGCCATTGGTACAATAAAGGAGATTGGGGAATTGTTTTATACTGTATTGGAAGACTGAAGCTACATTGTTGTTGAACTGATCGGATGTGGGTCTGGCATGCATGACGACAACTGTTTGTTCAAAACGTGTGGTATCTTTTTGGCGCTCTTGCTCAATAAATGAAAAGTCGGGAACGGGATTGGAGTAATCTGATTCCAGCGCATTGGTATTTAAACATAAGAATTTTGTTTTACCTGCAATAAAACTATAATTGGCTGTGCCAAACACTTGTTCGAAGATCTCTTCGCCATTGGCCAGACAATCGTGATTTCCCAAAAGGGCGACATAGGGCTGTTTCAGCTTTTCCAAAATATCACGCTGCCACAAAAATTCCTTGGTAAGTCCAAAATCGCTAATATCGCCGCCGTGTACAATAAAATCGATGTCATTTCTTTTATTGACTATTTTTACAAAATCGTCAAGTTCATCATGCCAGCGCTGCGAATCACTGATAAAAGCGTAGCGGATGGTATCCTGATTAGCATAATCATGCTCGATTTTGACGATATTATCTGCATTAATATGTTTTCTTCCATCGATTTTTCCTGAATAAGGGTGAATGTCAAACATGTTGCAACTGTTGGTAAGAAAAGAGAGAGAAGCTAGTGCGATGAATTTATAGCGCTTTTTCATTTGAATTCTTTTATTGACTTTTTGAATACAAAAGTAAGTTTTAACAAACGAAAGCACAGTTTTTACCTTTTATTATTACCCTGAAATGATATTAATGGACGCTAGAAGGGGATTGCTGGGTATCTGGTTAGATCAACAGATTGAAAGGAATTATTTTCGCTACGAGTGCAAAAATTTGATCATGTAGAGCAGGACGAGGAGATGCTGCTTTGGAATACCCATGATATCTTTCAGCGCTTCCATGGCACGATTATTTAGTTTGTATAAGCTTTTGACAGATATGTTGGTCAGTACACTGATTTCTTCATAGCTCAGTTCTTCGAAATAACGAAGAAAAATAACTTCTTTTTGTTTGGCTGTTAGCTGTTCTAATGCTTGAATTAGCTTTAAAGCTGTGGCTTGTTGTTCTTCAGCAGCGATATAAGTGGATTCAACATCATAGGTGAGCTGGAAATCATCTTTTTCGCCGAACGAGGAAAGTCTGCCGTCTCGCAATTGGGTATTCAGTAGGCTATTTTTTAAAGCGACAAGCAAATAATGTTTCGGATTGGAAATGCTTCGTAGCTTGCTCCGGTTTTCCCAAAACTTGATAAATACATCCTGAATGGAGTCCCTGACATAATCCTCGTCTTTTACCCGACGCATGCCATATTCGTATAGACTGGGTAATAACGCACGATAGATCTGCTCGAAAGCTTGTTTGTCGCCCTCAATGAATTCATTCCAGTACCGATCTATGGTGTTGTTCATCTCCGAATTTATACCATTAAATGAAATAGATCATTTGCTTCTCCAAAAATAGTAAAGATTTAATAACAATAATAAAACCCTTATTTTAAATAATAGGAGTAGTACATTATTACCTCTCATTGGTCCAAAAATAGGCTTTTGAACATTAATTTGCGCGCTAAATTATGAAATTGGTAAGTATTGAAATCGTCTTTTGATTTTTTTTGAAAAAAAATCAAAATCCATGGGATAAAATTTAATGTCCATTTGTCTTGTATTTAACAAAGGCTTAATAATGGAGAAATATACGAGTTACAGTACGCAGGATTTCTTAGATGATCTGGATTTTGTCCGCTTTGCGAAATATACGGATCGGGATGATTTCGGGAATTGGAAAGTATGGCGTGCTACAAATCCAGAAAATGCTGCAGCATATGATGAAGCGCTCGCTTATCTTCGTGCTTTGTATGGCATTTCGCGCATAAAACCTAGCCAGTTATTTGCGGAGAATCTCTTTCGCGATATTGAACGGGGCATAGCTGGAAACAGAAAGAAACGAAAAAATCAGATTATCCGTTTGTGGGCCGCAACTGTTGCTGCAGCTGCGGTAGCGCTTTTTGTAACTGCAGCTTGGTATTACCAATCCATGATTGTGATACAGACCGGAAGCGGTGTCTTACAAACAGTGGTATTGCCTGATAGCAGTACTGTACATTTAAATGCGAATTCTTCTGTTGCTTATCGTCGTGCTTGGAAATGGTTGTCCAAACGCGAAGTATATACAACCGGCGAGGCTCTATTGGAGGTTAAACATCTCAACAAAGATACGACAGACATTCAGGCAGGGGAGCGCTTTATGGCCTACACCGGCGACATTACCGTGGAGGTGCTGGGAACAAAGTTTAACCTTAAAAATAGGGACAATAAAGTGATCGTATCGTTATTGGAAGGACGCATCGCACTACGCAACCACAAACATGGCGGCGAAACCAAAATACTCGTACCAGGAGATGTCGTTGTCGACGGTAGCCAGGGATTCCGCAATCTGAGCGCTAACAGAAAAGCAGCACAGGAATCGGTTTCATGGACGCGGAAGAGCTTGACAGGCGAAAACCTAATGGTGGCTGATCTAATCAATGAATTTCGCTATGTATACGGTAAAGAAATCATTTTAAGCGATACGACGCTTTTGAACCGAAAAATCGACGGTCGAATATCCCTCAATTCCCAAGAAAGCATTATTTATTCGATTGCGAATATATTACAAGCGAATATCCGGATGGAAAAAGATACCATTTACCTCGATCCAAAATAAGAAAAACACGATCAATCTATACTAAATAAACATCTAACCTAACAAAAAATGAAAATCACAGAAAACAGGTGGCAACCGATACGGTGCTTGTTGATGGTCCCGGTCACTTCGCTACTATTTACTGCTGGTCAACAGGCACTCGGCCAACAAAAATTATCCCTTGCGCAAGCGATCAAACAGATCGAACAGCGCTTCAATGCCAATTTGAGCTACGAGCATAACCTGTTGAATGGAAAAACTGTAGACCCCGAAATGCTGAAAGGAAATCGTCTGGAAGAAGTTCTTAAAAAAGTACTTTACCCCAACCAGTTGGTATTTCTTTATGTAGATGACAGGTCTTATTCAATTGTTCGTCGCGCTACGGAGGAACGCGAAGCCAGCCCTGTAAAGTATGGGGCCGATAATGAATTGATGGACCGGGTCGCTGGAACCGTGCTTTCCACAGGAGGTAAACCTATACCGTTAGCGAGTGTATGGGTAAAAGACACGCGGAAAGGTGCAAAAAGTGATGAAAACGGCCGCTTTCTGATTTACGATATCAAACCAACGGATATTATTATGATCACGGCTGTAGGTTATGAAAGCACGGCCTTAACAGCAGGAAATCGTAACCAGATTACATTTACCATGGAGGAAAAAAATCACATGCTGGAGGAGGCGGTGATTTCTACAGGTTATCAAAAGATTTCAAAAGAAAGGGCAACGGGTTCGGTTTCACTGATCACGGCCAAAGAATTGGAAAAAATTCCCTCTGCCAATCTGATTCAACGCTTGGAAGGTCAGGTTCCTGGTGTACAGGTTTCAATTGGAACAGGCGATCGTACCTTTACCTATAATAACAATCAGTTGGGTATTTACTCAAGCACAAGAACGATAGGCCAGAATGATTATGGACTGACTGTTCGCGGAGTCGGTTCAATTGATAGCGAAACTGAAAAATCACCTTTGATCGTTATCGACGGTGCTATTTCCAGTATTGATTTGGCAATGCTCAATCCGAATGATGTAGACAATATAACCGTCTTGAAAGATGCTGCAGCAGCATCAATCTATGGCGTTCGTGCAGCCAATGGGGTTATCGTGGTGACAACGAAAAAAGGGTCAGTCACCGGTGTGCCAAGGATCAACTTTTCCATGAATACCACTTTTTCGGGGAAACCCGATTTAGGTTATCTGCGTACGATGAACAGCGCACAGATGATCGATTATCAAGAGGAACTGGTGGCTAAGAATATTCTGAATGGTAATAATATTGCAACCAATCTGTACAGCTATAGTACCTATTATCCAGGCGAGGTTGCGGCGGCGGCGATTCGATTGAAAAATGGGCAGATGACGCAGGCTGCTTATGATGCATTGGTGAATCCACTAAAATCCATCGATAATCGGTCGCAGATTCAACAGTACCTATTGCGCCCCATGAACAGTCAGCAATACAATTTGTCGATCAGTAACGGAACAGAAAATAACAACTATTTTTATTCAGCATCTTATGCGAATGAAAACCCGTATACCAAAGGAGAAAATGGGAAAAGGTTGACTTTAAGTCTAAACAACAATTGGAAGTTATTTAAGATTGCAACCCTGTCAACTAGTATCCGGGGGACTTTCTTCCGCAATAAACAAAATGGAATCGGTCTTTCTCAGATTTACGATACGGGCGGGTCTACCCTGTTACCTTATCAATTACTGGCAGACGAGAACGGCAATGGCATTGCCTACGATCGGCTGACACCGGGATTTACCGATGTCCTTGGGCCGGCCTATAAGGACTGGCGGTACAATTATCTCCAGGAATTGGAGCAGATGGATCGCATGCTCAAAAACAATAATTATTCGGCTGTGATCAACTTAGCTGTACCCATCTATAAAGGACTGAAGGGAGCGGTGATGTATTCCAATGAGCGATCTTTCGGCAACAACCGAATTTACAATGGCGAGGATTCTTACGCCAACCGATCACTGTTGAATCGCTTTACACCCATCGGAGCGTCGACAAATAGTATTGGTATCAACAAAGGCGGTATCTATAATATCATCAATACCGATGTCAACAATTATACCGTTAGGGGACAGTTGAGCTACGACGCTTTAATTGGACGGAAACACGATATCTCAGCAATAGCAGGATCGGAGATCAGGCAGACGGAAACAGGGCAAGGTAATATCACCTATTACGGCTATAATATGCAGACGGGATTTAATACCGCGGTAAGCTATTTGCCTAATGCCTATCCAAGCATACAGGGATTCAATGAAAGTCTTTCCGGCGCACCGCATCAAGCGGATCGGACGCGTCGCTTCCTTTCTTATTTTTCGAATGCTGCCTATACCTACGATGGTCGCTTTACATTTTCCGGTAGCGTCCGTTACGATGACTATAACAACTTTGGTCTCGACCGGAGCTTTCGTGCAACGCCTTTATGGTCGAGCGGATTTAAATGGAATGTGCGAAAAGAATCTTTTATGAACAGCCTGCAATGGCTGAATCAATTGGGCTTTAGGGCAACCTATGGTGTGAATGGCAACATCACACAAGATGTGCGTCCCTTTACCTACATTTCGCTCGATGACGCTTCACGTAATCCAACAGCGCAGCCAGCGGCAAGTATCATCGCTATTGCCAATCCGCAGTTGCGCTGGGAGAAAACTTATGTGACCAATCTGGGACTGGATTTTGGTTTATTGGACAATCGCTTAAACGGTACATTGGATTATTATGTGAAAAAAGGACGTGATCTACTGTATGGTTTTCCCATCGCGGCACCATATGTAGGTACGATAAACGCTGGCTCGCTCAAACGGAATACGGCAACCATGAGTGGACGTGGGATTGACCTTGGGTTGAATGGTATTTTGTTACGTAGTGCAGACTGGCAATGGGACATGACAGCCAATTTCTCCTACAATACCAATAAAATAACCGATAACCGTTTTGATCCGGCAGATATCTCAACATTTACCTACTCGTATACACCTATCGGTATTAGCTACCTGAAGGGATACCCGAGCGATAAACTCTTTGCATTTCGCCATGCTGGGCTGGATGCCAGCGGATTGACACAGATCTACAATAAAGAGGGGGAAGTCGTTTCTGTTAAGCAGACCTTAACAAGTGTGGATGATCTCAAATATATGGGCCGTACGGTAGCACCGTATTTTGGGAGTCTTAAAACGAATCTGCGTTATAAACAATGGTCGTTCTATGCCTTGATGACTTATCAGTTTGGAAATGTATTTATGAAACCGAGTATCGAGTCGTACATGACGCCGAGTCGTGGTTTTACCCTGCCTAAATTTGATTTAAGTGCCGATATTGCCAATCGCTGGCGACAGGCAGGAGATGAGGCTACCACGAACATACCTGCAGTAACAGCCGATATTTATGGGCAGTATAGTTTGTACCGCTACACCTATTCGGATATCAATGTACTCAAAGGTGACTATATCCGTCTGCGGGAAGTTTCGCTAAGCTATGCTTTGCCCAAAGATTTCTTAAAAAGGATGAAAATCGAGCAGGTGAGTCTGACGGGGTCCGTACGTAATCTGGGATTGATCTGGACAGCAAATAAGGAAGGGATTGACCCGGATTTTGCCAATTATGTGGGCAATACGACCAACCTGCGTCCAGTTCCTTCGTACAACTTTTCCATCAATGTTAACTTCTAATCGCCAAAATCATGAAAATAGCTATAAAACACAGCAGCCGTAAATGGGCAGTAGCGGTAGCCGCGCTAAGCATCGGCTTTACCATGACAGGTTGTGAAAAATATGTCGATATAAAAACCCAGGGACAACTGACACCGGGGACGATTGAAAACTATCGTTATCTATTAAATAATACAACCGCTTTGGAAGCTGCACCGGCAGTGTCGGATATGGCTTCGGACGACCTGGAAATCATCGATGGTTCGCCGCAGCAACTTTCCTTGGCGAACAATGATTTTAATGGTTATTACCGCAGGGCGTATCAGTGGGCAGATGATATTTACCCAATTGACAACCAATATCACAAAGATGACAACTGGGGAGCACTTTATAATGCGATCGCATATGCTAACACTGTTATCAGCGAGGTACCTAATGTTTCAGATGGAACTCCTGCTGAAATTAACCAGCTGATTGCGGAGGCAAAGATTCATCGCGCTTCGGCTTACTTGATGTTGGCCAATACGTATGCTAAACCTTACCTGCAGGTAAGTGCGAATACGGATTTGGGTGTACCCTTGGTTTTGCAACCAACTACAGAAAAGTCGCTCGATAGAGGTACGCTGCAACAGGTATATGATGCTATTTTGGCGGATATTGAAACAGCACTGCCTGGCTTGCCGGCACAACAGCAGTTTACAACTTTGCCTTCCAAAGCTTCGGCTTATGGTTTATTGGCACGCACGTACCTTTATATGAATCGCTATGCGGATGCAGCAAAAGCGGCCGACCAGGCACTTGCGCTGAATGATAAACTGAACGATTTGACCAAGCTGACAACAACGACCATGGTCAATTATCCATTGCGGGTATCCAATCCGGAAATATTGCTGTCTAAAATACCTGTTAACGGAATCACGGCCTACACCACCACGGCGTTACGCTTGAGTAAGGATCTTTTGGGCCTGTTTGATGCCACCGATCAGCGTTATAATTTATTTACGGTGCCGGGGTCAATGATATCAAATTGGGAGGTTTATGATGGACGCTACTTTTACCTGGACTATATCAAGAATGAAGGCCGAAATGTAGGTCCGTCGGTTCCTGAAATGCTATTGATTAAGGCGGAGGCTGCTGCGCGAGACAATCAGCCTGTCGTTGCAATGACATTGGTCAATCGTTTACGCGCCAGTAGAATTCTGCCGGGGTCAACTGTCAATCTCAGCGCGACGGATGCTGAAGATGCATTGGTGAAAGTGATGCAGGAACGCCGTCGTGAGTTTATGTTTCGCATGCTGCGCTGGTGGGATATGCGCCGTCTCAAAGACGACACACGCTTCCAGAAAACTTATACGCGTACATTCGGCGGAAGCACCTTCACATTGGCTCCGAATAGCAACCGCTATGTGTTTCGGATCGCCCAATACGAAATCAATTTAAGTCCCGAAATAGCGCAAAATCCATAAAACCGGGTCAGTAGATCCATTATTGAAAAAGGAAGAATAAGAAATATGAAAAATAGGGTGATGAAAACAACATCGATATTGGCTTGGGCACTGATGAGTAGCTCCGTTGCTTTAGCGCAACAACAGAAACAGCCGCAGATTTTTAAGGTGATACCGGAATTTCCAAAGGAACAGGATACTGTACAGCTCGTATATGATGCTCGGAATACTGTGCTGAAGGATGCTAAAGATATCTCGGCACAGTTAACAGGTTATACCGATTTTAAATGGACGACGACGGACCTCAAGTTTACTAAAAATGATTCAGTATGGACTGCAAAATATATTCTGCCGGCACATTTGGGGCTGATGAATCTTGTTTTTAAATCAGATACTTTGGTAGATAAAGGTGGGGAACAAACCTATTCTTATATCCTCTCTGCAAACGATAAACGCCAGATGTCAGGAGGAATGCTGGGTTGGGGCATGTTGCGCACACCGCATATCGTTGCGGGTGTACCATATGTGGTGGATACAGCGTCCTACAAATCGGATGAGATACTCCTAATGTGGGTGAAATATGAATTGCAGTATCATCCGGAAAACCGCTTTCGCGTGCTTTATACTGCTGCAAGTGCTTTGAAACACATGAATACGCCAGAGTCTTTGGCTAAGCTCGATAAGGAGCTGAACACCCTGGAACAGATTCCTGATATCAGAGAAGAGGATCTACTTGAAATTTATCGTGTCTATAAGGATATTTTAAAAGATGGACCAAAGACGGAGGCAATCCAACATAAGATTGTTGCGCAGTTTCCAAATGGGCAATATGTAAAGGATCAGCGTCGCCTGACCGATTTTAATCTGATCCAGAAGGCCAAAACAGACGATGAACGCTTAAAAGCGGCGACGGATTTTATCGATAAACACCCTTACCAGGAAGCTGAGGTTTCTTTTAATGAGGCCAACCGAATCAGTTATATCAGTGCTTACTGGATCATTTCGGTGTATACCAGCATGAAAAAAGATCTGCCGAATTACAGCAAATATATGGCTAAGATAGCACCATACGAAGCACTTTCTAATGTGATCTATCGCTCGTTGGACGTTCCTTATATTGCACAAAAAAGTATGGGACCTGCAGAGATATTGCCCTATGCACGTGTCATTATGGAGCGTTTAAATTATTACAAGGATAATTTTCAGGGTGATAAATACGCGACTTTATACTACGGCAATGCACCATTATTTGCCAAAATATTAGTGGACAATAAGCTTTACGATGAAGCCTTTGTGTATGCCTCGGCAGCTCAAAGTGCGGCAAGCTATAAAAATGCGGACCTGAACGATACCTATGTACGCGTGCTTGAAGGACAAGGGAAAGCAAAAGAACTGCAGATGGCGCTAGAGAAAAGCTATGCGATGAATCAGAGTTCGACGTATATGTTGGAGCTGATGAAAAAAAGCTACAGCGCAAGAAACAAATCAGAAAAGGGCTATGAAGAATATCTTGCTGGTCTGAAAAATGCAGATAAAGGCAAAGAGCTGAAAGAAAAAGTACAGCAACTTTTAATCAATAAGAGTATTGCAGATTTTGAGCTTTTGGACCAAAATGGGAAAAAAGTACGCCTTTCTGCCCAAAAAGGAAAAATTGTTGTTTTGGATTTCTGGGCATCTTGGTGTGCACCATGTAAAGGTGCATTTCCGGGTATGAAGCTGGCGGTTGATCATTTCAAAAATGATCCGAATGTAGTCTTTTACTTTATAAATACACAGGAACGTAAATCGGATATGAAAGAATATGTGACCGACTATATGAAAGAAAATGGTTATCCGTTCACGGTATTGCTGGATGCGGATAGCAAGGCTTCGAAGGCAGCTGGGGTAGGTCCTATACCGCACAAGATGGTGATTGGTCCAAATGGCAAACTTCGTTTTTCGGAGGTTGGATATATGGGGAGCACTTCAGAACTTGCCGATGAAATTATTGAAATGGTCAACGTTTTAAAAGCAGGAAAATAAGGGCATGAAAACAATCAAATCACTGGTATTGGCTGCTCTTGCATTGCTTTTTTATGACCAAGCTTCAGCACAATCCATTCAACAGAAAGACGTTGTATTTAAGTCAAAAGCAGATAGTATCACCATCGGTGCCACCATTTCCTCGCCTGTCAAGGCGGGGAAATACCCGGCCATTATTATCGCTTCGGGAACTGGACCGCAGGATCGGGATGGCACAATGGCTGGGACAAAGATGTTTGCACGTATTGCCAGTTACCTGACTCCAAAGGGATATGTGGTCTTGCGCATGGATGACCGTGGTGTGGGTAAAACTACGGGCGAATACCGCTATGCGACGACAGCAGATTTTGCACTTGACGTATTGGGCGCACTGCAATTTTTGAAAACGGAAAAGAATGTTGACTTGAGTCATATCGGATTGTTAGGGCATAGCGAAGGGGGAGCTGTTATCTCGATAGCCGCATCGCAGAGCAAAGATGTTGCTTTTTTGATCAGCTTATCAGGTTTGGCTTCGAGCGGTCTGGAATCACTTTTTGTCCAGAACGAAAATTTGGTCAATACTTCGCCGATGACCGTAGTAGACAAAAAGAGATCCAATGAAATCAATCGACTGATGTTTGCAACAGCTTTTCAATATGCCAAATCGGACAGTATGGAGAGTAAGCTCAATGCAGTTTATAATTATTGGAAGCAAAAGGATGACCTTTATTTTAAATCTTTAGGTATTGAACATGATCATTTTCGTTTTCCGATCTGGTCTTATGTGCAGCAGGCTATCGGACCTTGGTACCGCTATTTTGTTAGTTATGAGCCGCAGATCTTCTTAAGTAAGGTTGATGTGCCCATCTTGGCAATCAATGGAAGTAGGGATGTTTTTGTAGATCCGGTCAACTTGACCTATTGGCAACAGTATAGCGGCGCAGGTCAGCGAGGAAAAGTTAGGACGATCTTATTGCCAAATGTAAACCACTTATTGCAGGTCTGTCAAACCTGCTTGCCTTCGGAGTATACAAAGCTAGGTGAAATGCCAGATAGTACCTTGGACTCAATTGCAAAATGGTTGGACGAAACAGTAAAATAATATGAAGAAAATCATTTATATGCAATTTGTTTTATTGCTGATTGGAAATCTTGCTATCGCCCAACAAGATGACAATAGCAAGTCGATTGACCGGATTATTGGGGCAATGAATACAAAAGATGCAACAGCACTGTTGCGTATGATGGCTGATAGCGCAACGATCGGTAATCTGCCCAAAATGAATAACCAAGCTGCTGTACCAGAAATTTTGGCTAAATTCTCCACCATAAGTTCGTTTTACATAGCCGATCAGCATAAGCTTGCCAATGGGGATGAACGGATTCAGCTTGAAGTTACCTATCAGGATGGTAAACCAGGCAAACCAAGTTTCTTATTTAATCGTGTAGGAAAAATTATAAATCTTGGCATTATTAAAGGGCGTTTGAAAGGTAATCCTGAAAAAGCATTGGCTGATGCGGTGGGGAATGCGGAGCAACCCAAGACATTGGTGATTCCTTTTAGATTAGTTAATGGATTGGTCTATCTGGAGTCTACAGTCAACGGAACAAAGGGTTACTTTCAATTTGATAGCGGTGCCCCCGTTGTTATATTGCGCAAAAAATTTGTTCCCGCAGAACAGATTCGTGCTGATGTTTCAGTAGATTTCGCAGGTATTGGCGGGCAGATGCAACAGGTGGTCTGGTCAGCGGGCAATCGCCTTCAGATAGGAGGCATTGTACTCAATGGATTGGAGGCTCCAGTTTCTGAAATGGACGATATGCAGCTGGAAGATGGCAGTCCGATCTTTGGTTTGCTGGGCATCGGCGTATTGAAAAACTACCAGTTTACATTAGATTATGGACGGCAGGAGTTATTGCTCGAAAAATTGGACGAACGTGGTGAGCTGCTTGCAAAGTCAATCGAGAAAGGGCCTCTGCTTGCGCAATATCCTTTACGTTTGAAACGGCATATTCCGATTGTGGATATTGCTATTGGCGGAAAGATGTATCCAATGGGAATAGATTGTGGTGCAAATGCCAATGTATTGAAAAAGACATTGGAAACTGAACTAAAACCTTATATTGATTTTGAGGAAGGTGAGGTGGATATCAAAGGGGTGAATGGAACAAGTCAAGGCAATCGTATCGCGTTTCTAACGCATGCGAAAGTAGGTGAGCTGGATCTGCAGGATATGTATACTGTGATTACAGATCAGGCTATCGGTGGCGGAACAGGTCACGATGCCTTACCGATAGAAGGCTTATTGGGAACTCCGTTTTTAAATCAGTACAAGATGACAGTAAACTTTCATAAGAATACAATCAGTTTTTATTGATATGACCGAATTTTAAAGACAATTATTATTCAATTCTAATCCTAAAGGTGGCCGATTTTATCGGCCGCCTTTTTTTATGAGGTGAGGCTGCTTGGAGAATTAAGCGACTTTTAAAATCTTTATCGATAATTTCCTTCTGGATAAGGTTGGCCCGATAGGGCTTACCTTTTTAGTTTGTAGGCTGATCGAGATAAATAGGGTAGCCACAACCCTGATATGTACTGTTACAGGATGTTGAAAATAATTTGTCGCTATAAGGTTAGTTATTTTGAGAATACATACGCTTTGTTACAGTTTTTTTGACAATGAATTAAGCGTGGAATTTTCCGATAGCGAATCAATAGGCCAATAAGGCGGGTTGAGCACCATATTATTTAACCTACAGGTTAGCAGTTAACTAAATTATTATTTATAATTAGTCTAATTAGTTTTAATTAAACATCAAATAGTACTATATTCGGCTCCATAAATTTTTTATGGAATGAAATCTATACATATTGCTGTAGCGATGTTATCGCTTACCGGTGTCGCCAATGCACAGACAGCCAGTATCTTTGGAAAGATTACCACTTTGGATGGCAATCCAGCGGAATCGGTCAACCTAACCATTAAGGGAACGAACAGACAGACACAGACAGATAAAAATGGTCACTACAAATTTGAACGCTTAAAACCGGGGAGCTATCAGCTTGTCACCAGTTTTACGGGTTTAAACTCAATTGAAAAAACAGTAACCGTTGAAGGCAATAAGCCGACCGTGCTTGATTTTGTCCTCAATGAAAACTATGCGCAGTTGCAGGAGGTTCTCGTATCTGCATTCAGATCTAACCGGACGGTAAACTCTGTCGCCAAAATGCCGCTGAGCAATCTCGAAAACCCGCAGGTGTACAGTACAGTCTCTCATGAAATAATGAAACAGCAGGCCATTACCAATTTTGACGACGCCTTGCTGCGCAATGTATCGGGTATAAGCCGTACCTGGGAATCGACAGGACGTGGTGGCGATGGTGGTGCTTATTTTTCGTTACGTGGTTTTGAGGCGCAGAGCAACCTGGTCAACGGGCTTCCAGGCTTGTCGAGCGGTATCCTGGATCCGGCTGGCGTAGAGGAAATACAGGTGCTCAAAGGGCCTTCGGGAACGCTTTTTGGTGCTAGTTTTTACGGTTACGGGGGCGTGATCAACACCATCACCAAAAAACCGTATTTTGATTTTGGCGGTGAAGTGGCCTACAACTATGGCAGCAACGACTTACATCGCGCAACCTTAGATCTCAATTCACCGCTAAATAAAAATAAGACGATCGCGCTCCGGATCAATTCTGCCTTCCACCGCGAGCATAGTTTTCAGGATGCGGGTTTTAAAAACTCATTCTACTTTGCACCTTCACTGACCTATAAGGTTAATGACAGGCTAACGGTCAACCTGATGGCCGAGCTGCTCGATATGAAACGGGCTGTGGCGCCGGTTTTCTTCCATTCGGACCGTGTTGCTCCGCTGACCTTTAAAAATATTGCCGAACTCAACCTCAACCCAAAGCTCTCCTTTACCAGCAACGACCTGGCCATTAAAAATCCGCGGTCCAATGTGCAGGGCGAGGTACTTTACAAAATTAATGAACAGTGGAATTCACAGACTGTGGTCTCCATGGGCAATGTAAAGTCTGATGGGATCTACAGCTATATCTGGGGAAATCAGCCCGGTGATAGCTTTTTTGATCAGTACTTCCACAATGAAAACCAGAAGACCCGAACCTTGGATATACAGCAGAATTTTAATGGCGACTTTAAGCTGGCCGGTCTGAGAAACAGGCTCTTGGTCGGGGTCGACTATTTTGCCCGCGACGTGAAGGACCATGGTTCGGGTTGGGGACTGGGACGACGGGTAAATCCGCAGGGACTGATCAAGGGGCCACTGGATGGCGATGGCAAAGAGCTGACGCCGGTTCCGCTCACCAGTCAGGCGATTGACCAGCTGTTGGCAGGTACCGAAGCGGGCGACCCTTCGCATATCAAAAACAGTTCGTTCAGTGTATATGCCTCGGACTTATTGGATCTGACCGACCGCCTTTCGCTGATGGCGAGTTTGCGTGCCGATTACTTTGATTCAAAAGGGGAGGTTTCCAATGCGGACGATAATTATAGCCAATGGGCACTTTCGCCCAAATTGGGCTTGGTTTACCAGGTGGTAAAAGACCGCGTTTCGCTCTTTGCCAATTACATGAATGCATTCTACAATGTTGCGCCAAGTATCGTATACGATGCCAATAATGTCAAGACCGGGGTGCAATCCTTCAAGCCGGAGCGGGCCAACCAATGGGAGCTCGGCACTAAGGCGAGCCTGATCAAGGATAGACTGTGGACAACACTGGCCCTGTATGATATTAGGGTTGCCAATCGGGTGTATAGCACACCTACGGGATCCATACAGGGTGGAAAGGTAGAGAGCAAGGGATTTGATTTTGACGTCGAAGCAATACCATACGCTGGTTTTTCGGTCAAAGCTGGATTCAGTTACAACCATATTGCCATCATCGCCGGAAACGGAAATGATTTCTACAACGAAAAGGGACGTGCTCCGGGTGGACAAGGACCGAGCACACTGGGCAATCTCTGGGGATCGTACCAGATTCAGAACGGCGAACTCAAAAACCTGGGCTTTGGTCTAGGTGGTAACTATGCTGGCAAATACAAGGTTATCGACAATAGCGTAACCGGTGTATTTGAGCTCCCGAGCTATGCGCTTTTAAATGGGAGCGTGTACTACTCGTTTAACAAATTCAGGGTCAATTTCAACCTCAATAATATAAACAACAAACAGTATTACATTGGTTACTGGTCTGTGAATCCACAGCAGCGCAGAAACTTTGTGGCAACAGTTTCCTACCGATTGTAAACAATCTATCTTTTATTTGGAATTATTCTAAATAATATTTAATTTTAGATCATACTTAAAATTTGTTGTTTCGTAAAATCAAAGACTAGTCGTGAGACTAGTCTTTTTTTTGCGGGCATAAAGACCTTTCGTTTTACTGCAGACTGCTACGACGGATTACTACCTGTGACATCAGGAAGGTTTCATGTCGCGTGGTGTCTTGCCAAAGTGCTTTTTAAAAGCGTGAGTAAAATGGTGTGGATGCTCATAACGGCAATAGCCAGCAACCTCCTTAATGTTATATGTTCCGCTCTGCAAGGCCTGTAGGGCCCATTCCATGCGCTGCTGGCAAATAAATTTTTTGACGGAGCTGTTGAAGTGCTGCTTAAAGATGCGGTTTAATGTCGTCGGGTTCGAATTGAACTGCTTACAGAGCAGATCAATATCGATGGGCTCATGCAGGTGTTTGAGGATCCATTGTTTGATGACGGAGGCTTTTTCTGCTCCTCTCACTTCTGGTGGCTGGCAATGCTCACCGGAATTCATTTCGTAGTAGTGGAGCAGTACCAGCAGGATAATTTCTCGCACTTTGACCCGGAAATAGGAGCGCGACAGGCTGACGGGCATCGTGTTGCCAATGATTTCTTTGAGACATTCCCTCACCTTAAAAGGAACAGGTTGTGCCTGTTCAAATAGTTTAAAGCCCTTGCCCTGCGCAACTGCCTGGTCAAACCGCTCCCTGATTAAGGGACAGGCAAGCTCCAGTGTACAAAGAAAATCCAGTGGCAGCATGAGGTCAATACAACGCCTGTCGACCGTATAATGGAGATCGCCCTGCACATAGGGCATGTAAAAAAGATTGAACTGCCCGGCCCTGATTTCAATCGGTAGATTGCTGTCTGACTCCTTTACCGGACGGTAAGAAGAATAACCCTCGAGCTCAAACTGAATCTTTAAGAGACCATTTTTGTGTGTCGTAGGGTATACAAATGGCTTTTTTAGGTTCAGCTCCCGATATATCAGAATATAACCACGGTCCTTCCAGATCTGCTCCTTGATGTCTGCATAGGTAATGTTATCCATAATGATGCTCATGTAATCTTCCTGGAGCATAATCAGCCGATGCTCAAAGGCCGATCCGAAGCACAGATTCTCGTCTATCATGGTCAAAATTCGTTGGTGTAATACTCGTTTTCTCGTTGCTATTTCAACAAAAATACATTTTATTTTTGCAAAGTTATTTAGACTGATTAAAAATAACAAATATTTCTTGTTTCACATTTTACAAGAGCAGAACGGAGTGAAACGCGGTGTTTCAGCCTAATTCATCATTAATCTACAGACAATATATCGTATGAAAAACAATGACATCACTCTTCAATCGCTGGGAATGGTGATTTTATTTAGCCTTATTTTTCCATTTGCCGCGCTGGCACAGCAAATGGGGAAAATTAGCGGTCAGGTATTCACCACCGACCATAAACCCTTAGCTTATGCTTCTATTGTATTGCGCGACACGCGTTTTGGCACACGGGTAGACGAGCAGGGGAATTTTAAACTGGAGGCACCGGCAGGGCATTATACCTTGGTCATTACCTATGCAGGCTACGCTGCTATCACTAAGCCGGTCCGTATCGAAGCTGGATCTAACCAATCCATTGATCCCATTATTATCGAATCAAAATATAACGAACTGCGGGAAGTCGTGGTCGAAGATATTCAGAAGAACAAGTTTGCCCGCAAGGAAACGGAAGACATCTCGCGTATGCCGCTGGCCAACCTGCAGAACGCCCAGGTGTATTCGGTCATTCCGAAAGAACTGATCCAGGAACTCGGAGCTACGGATTACAACACGGCCATGAGCCAGGTAGCCGGTGCAGTGGTGAGCAATGGGGTCAACGACAGTGGAAATCAGATTTTCATGCGTGGATTTAATGCCTATGTGACCATGCGGAATGGTTTGCCGAGCAATCCGCGTACAGCCTCCGAGATATTCAATATTGAACGGGTAGAAGTGATCAAAGGCCCTTCGGCAACCTTATTCGGATCGCAGGTAACTTCCTATGGCGGAGTGGTCAACAATGTGACCAAGAAACCTTTTGAATCGTTTCGCGGTGAGGTGGGCTATACCACGGGAAGCTGGGGAATGAACCGGATCACGGCCGACATCAATACGCCGCTCAACAAAGACCGCACTGCCTTGGCGCGTTTCAACGTAATGGGGAGTACGCAGGACGGTTTTCAGGATGCCGGAAAACAAAAGACCATGGGATTTGCGGGAAGTCTCCTGTTTAAACCCAACGAACGTACCACCGTTCGTTTTGATGCCGATATCTATGTGCCCGAAAAAACATTATTGGCCTATGTCCGCAATACCAACAAGCTATCTTATGGCACCATGGATAAAGTTCCGCTTCCCTATGACCGTGCCATGCTTAGTGATGATATCACCACATCACGTGCCAATATGAACGTGGGGACGGAGTTGGAGTACCGTATTTCGGAAAACTGGGTGTCGCGCACATCTTACCAGTTCAACCAGAGTGGCGACAAAGAGTCTATTTTCTTTGTGCCCACTTACATAAATGATAACCAGATTCAGCGTCGTTACCGTATTTTTGACCGCTACAACCTGACCTATAATTCCCTGCAGCAAAATTTTACGGGAGATTACTACCTGGGTAAAGTAAAGAATACGTTGGTTGCCGGAATGGATTACTCGTATTATAAAAGTACCGACCAGAGCATGTCTCCGGCATTTATCACCTACGATACCATCGGTATCAAAGATGCGGCCTGGAAACCGATTTCACGGGCTGATATCCAAAAATCCCGTGCAGCAAATAGCCCCGGAGATTCCTATAGCCGCTCCAGTTATAAAAATCTGAGTGCCTATCTGTCCAATGTGACAAACCTGTCGGATCGTTTGTTTGTGATGCTGAGCCTACGTCTGAATCACTACATCAATGGGGATTCTTACAGTTATACCCCCAATACCAATCCGGCAAAAAGTACGGCAGTAACGACCGAAGGTTATAAGCAGACCAATGTATCGCCCAAAATCGGATTGGTCTACCAGCCGATCAAGGATCAGCTCTCGGTATTTGCAAATTACATGAACAGTTTTACCAACCTAGCTTCTTCACGTGGGTATACCGATGAAAATCAGGCTGGCGAACCCGAAATGATGAACTGGAAGCCCGAGCAGGCCAATCAATTTGAGGTAGGGGCCAAGGCCGAACTGTTTGGCGGTAAAGTCAATACCACCCTCAGTTATTATAACATTACAGTGTCGAATATCCTCTGGACCGTTGTGGATGGCATCAGTGTACAGAACGGTAAATCGCGAAGCCGCGGATTTGAATTTGATTTTATTGCCAACCCACTACGCGGTTGGAACGTAATAGTCGGCTATGGTTACAACGATAATAAATACATCAAAAATACGGCTTCCACGCAGGGAAAACGGATGGTATGGACACCAAAAAATGTCGCCAACGTATGGACCTCCTACAAGTTTCTTGACGGACGTATCAAAGGTTTTGGTATAGGTGCCGGATTAAATCACGTCGATAAAGTATACCTTGATCTGGATGAGGTATTCGCGACTCCGGCTTATACTGTTTTTGGTGCGACAGCATTTTATGATCAGCCCAAATATAGAATCGGATTGAAACTCAATAACCTGGGTAATATCCACTACTGGGATTTCTATGGTAAACCACAGAAGCCGACCGAAGTGCTGGCGAGTTTATCCTTTAAATTCTAACCAATAGATCAAAAGAAAAGAGAGATGGCAACGTATACCCCCAAATTGAAACCCCGGCCTGCCGCAGTGGACCAGGTGCCCAAGCGGAAAGGAAAGACACTCTTCATGCGCTTTGTTTCGTGGATACATCTTTGGCCAAGCATAGTCTCCGGTCTGATACTGGTGTTTGTATGTCTTACAGGCGTAATCATTGTCTATGGCGACGAAATCATGGATCTCTGTGCCGGCGATGCGCGTTTTGTCAAGGAAGTCAAAGCGCAGAAGGTGACGAGTGAAGTGCTCTTGGCATCCATCAAAAAAAGTAGCCCTGACCTGGCGATTTCGGAACTTGTCTTTTTCAAGGATCCCAAGCGTTCGGTGCGTGCAAGGGTATTTGATGGAAAGACAAAAAAATTGGCACATCTTTACATCGACCCCTATACGGCCGAGGTAATCAAGATGGATACGACCATCTACTTCTTTTATATCACCGCGCACTTGCATTCCAGCCTGCTGGCGGGGAAAGCCGGGGGATGGATCGTAGCCATTTCGACAGTGATCTTTTTGATCAGTTCCCTGACAGGTCTTATACTCTGGTGGCCTAATCGATGGAACAGGACCACCCGGCAGGCAAGTTTTACGATCAAATGGAAGGCCAGGTTCAAAAGGCTCAATTACGATCTTCACAATGTATATGGATTTTATTCTCTGATCTTGTGTGTGGTACTGAGCGCGACGGGATTGATTATCTTCTTTCATCCGCTGCGCGACCTGACGGTAAAACTCGCGGGCGGATCCGCTGCCCATGTGGTCGAGAAAATCCCGAAAGCTGTCAAAGGAAGAACAGCACTGGATATGGTACCTTTTGTTGACCAGCTTTTTGGAAACGAATATGCCGGCAAGAAAAATATTGGTATCTGGATTTATAGGCTCGAAAAATCGGGGGCCTATGTGTTTTGTGGAGGAACCTCCGGGCTGAAGAGCACCGAAAATATGGACATCGCCGTATTTGATAAGTACAGCGGAGCACGCATCGCTGTGGCCCCACCGGAGGAGATCCACGAAAAAGTGGAAAACTATGTGTGGCAGCTCCACATGGGGCAGTGGTGGGGACAATTTGGGAAGTTATCTACCTTTGTGGCAGGTATAGTCGCCACATCGCTTCCGATTACAGGTTTTTTAATCTGGTGGGGACGCAGAAAAAAGAAATAGAATTGCAGGTTATGCACAATGTTACGCATTGTGAGTAGCATTATTTGTCGGGCGGAGTCGATCTTTATTGGCTCCGTTTTTTAGCTTTTAATACATTATTATGATGAAAATTATACCCCACATTGTTTCGCTGCTATGTATTTTATCGTTTAATCCGGTAAAAGGACAGGACATTACCATTGGCATCAAAACCCAGTTGAGATCCGAAATATTGAACGAAGACCGTACGCTATTGATTTCGGTTCCCGAAAGCTACGAAAATAGCCCAAAGACAAATTATCCCGTTATTTATATATTGGACGGCGAAACCAATTTCAACTACCTTTCCTCCGTTTACCATTATCTGAGCCGCGAACCCTTTGGTATTCTTCCTGCGGCTATCCTTGTGGGGATTGCCAATACCGACCGTACCCGGGATCTGACGCCGACCGCAACAGCAAAAGAAAAAGAGTTCTCCGGAAAACGTCGGGCCGGATTTAAGGGGAGTGGCGGTAATGAGGCTTTCATGAATTTCATGGGTACCGAGCTATTCCCTTTTATGGAAAAGAATTACCGTTCCAATGGGTTTAAAGTGCTTGTGGGCCACTCATTTGGTGGACTCACTGCCATCAATAACCTGTTGACCGCCCCGATGTTCAATGCTTATATCGCAAATGATCCGAGCCTCTGGTGGGATAACGAACTGCTGATCCGGAAAAGTGAAAATACCCAGCAGGATTTTAAGGGGATACGGCTTTTTCTGGCACAGGCCAACAATGGGCGTGTGCGCAACGTCAAAGATGATGAACACGAAATAGCGATCGGCAAGTTTAAGGCTTTACTGGAAAAACGGCAGTTGAAAGAGCTCAACTGGAAATATGCTTTTTACGAAGAAGATGACCACGGTACGGTTCCGCTGCCCGGCAATAACGATGGGCTACGGTTTATATTCGCCCCTTATCGCTGGAACGTGCGAAATGCCTTAAAAGACCCGGCCGCCATCCGTCAGCATTTCGATCAGCTTTCGGCCGACATGGGCTATGAATTCCGTCCTACGCAACTCTTTTTTAGAAAATTAATCGAGATTGCAACCGAAAGAAGCACCCTATCAGTGATAGAACAGATCAAAACGGTACAGCAGCACTATTATCCGCAATAGTGCTGCTGTATTGATAAGAGCGTGTTGCATTTCAATCGTTTTCGTTATTTAAACAAACGATTGTTCTTTCTTTGATGTGAATACGAGGCCCAAATTGTGCCTACGATTAACTATTATTGTTTTAACTGTTATAGCCAATCTTTACCACAAAAGAACCAGATAGATGTCAGTGATCAGAAATTTATTCGTCGTCGGTGCTGATGATACTTCCATGTGAATAGTTTGACTTAAAACAGTTTTTTGCATAAACCTAATAGCACTAAGCGAGTTAAATAGATGAAGAGCCTAATGAAATATTCGATTTTATTTTTTGTACTGATGTTTCAGATTTCTCCATTGATGGCGCAGGACTGGATGATCGACGGACGGTCATTTAAGACTACGGTCAAAGAGGATTCAAACCGTATTATCCTGGAAAATGGTTTGCTGCGACGGGTGTTTTTGATCGGTGATGGAATGGCGACAATTGCATTGGACAATCTGATGACGGGTGAGATTGAGCTTCGGGCCGTTCGTCCTGAAGCCTCACTAACAATAGCGGGCAAAGAGTATATGATTGGCGGAATGAAAGGCAATGAAACAACTGAGTCTGTATGCGCAAGAAAAAGGAATCGCATTGGGAGGATACTCGCTTTTGGCCAGCAGAGGTGCAAAAGAGGATGTTGCTGCCATTAGCCTGAAAACGGGTAAACCTGCGGTGACGCGTGAAGAAGGAAGCCGTTTCGGCCTTTCTCCATGCCTGGCCACAGATTGGGGGAAAGATTATTTTAAGACCTTAAAGCAGTTTTTTGCCTATACCGGAATGAATGTCTTTGAAAATGACGGTTCTTATCCGGGTGATCCCTGTGCATCAACGGTACATTCGGGCCATCAGGATTACCACGATTCCCAGTGGAAACAATGGCTGGCGATACGCGAATATTATCAATGGTGCCGTGCGCAAGGTATTTATCTCAACGTTCCGGATTGGTATTTTCTGTCGGGATCCAATAAAACCCCAATGGGCTATGTGGAAACGAACTGGTCCTTACCCCGCGCGCAACAAGAGATCATTGAGCGTCAGAATATTTAGGATGGTACCTGGCAGAAGACTCCTAGCATGGGTTTTATGTTTGTTCCCCTTACGCAATATCATGGCGGTGGCGAGCAGGCTACAATTGAACCGCTCCACGAGCATCTGGATCACTACGAAATGCGCTTACGCAATTTGTTCGGTGCAGGGGTGCAAGCTTGTTACCGTGGGCCAAGGTTATACGATACCGAGGATACGCAAAAATTGCTGCAAAAATGGGAGGGCTTTTATAAGACTTACCGTGATATCTTGGATTCGGATATAATCCATCTCAGACGGCCTGATGGAAGAGATTGGGATGGACTGCTCCATGTTTCAGCCAAACTCAAAAACAAAGGTTTTTTATCCTTATACAATCCGCTGTCTGTTCCGATTACAAGGGAAATTAAAGTACCCCTCTATTATACCGGATTGACAGATCGAGTCAATGTATCACAGGAGGGAATGACTGGAAAAATATATCGGCTAGAGCGGGACTATACGGTCAAGTTGAAAGTAACCATCCCGGCAAAAGGCTATACCTGGTATCTATTTCAATAGGATAGGCTAGCTTCAAGTTTATCGATTGGATCGGATAGTCTGTTTGGTAAATGCTAATATACATCCAATAAATGCGATAAATGAGGTATTGAATGTGTTTGGAAGCTTTTATTTTTAGCGAATTGATCATTTATTATAAAATTAATCTAGCATCATGAAAGCGTATACTCTATGGGCACTTTTAGTTGTTATGGGCTGTTTTTCAAGTACAGCTCAAGCTCAAGAACTGTTACCGGCCACCAAACCTTCGAAAGCCCAGCAATTGATGATTAAACGTGGCTATGGTATGTTTGTGCATTTTGGTGTCAATACATTTACGGATATGGAATGGTCAGATGGCAGCATTCCCTTAGAAAAATACAATCCAACAAATCTTGATCCCGACCAATGGGTGCGGGTGGCTCGTGATGCTGGTTTTAGGTATGTGCTGCTCATCACCAAACATCATGATGGCTTCTGTCTCTGGGATAGTAAATATACCGATTACGATGTCGCTTCCACTGCAGTAAAAACCGATGTTGTCAAAGCTGTTGCTGACGCCTGCAAAAAGTACGGACTCGAATTTGCTATCTATTATTCCTTGTGGGACCGACATGCGCCAGTGTACAAAGACAAGGATCCTCAGAAATATATAGACTATATGAAGAACCAGCTCACTGAGCTTTTTACAAATTATGGCCAGATCTGTGAATTGTGGTTGGATGGTGGATGGGATCGGGAACCCAAAGATTGGGGGATTGACCAGCTCTATAAACTTGTGAAAAGTTACAATCCGAATTGCGCTTTCAGTGTTAATCATACCATTGTTAATGAAGAGGGGAAAAGGAAATTCACGCTGCCATCTGCAATGACAGAAGACAATAAATATTATTTTCACTATTTTCCTTCGGACTTCAGGTTGTGGGATCCGCAACTGATTACGAGATATGACAAAAAGCAATACCTGCATAAGGGGAAGTCTTATTACCTGCCTTTTGAGCATACCATCTGCTTGAGCAGTAGATGGAACTGGTTTCAAAAATCAAAAGAGCTTCCCGTCAGAAACATCGACGAATTGGAGGAGCTGTTCTATTGGTCGACATACAATGATAATAGTTTGGTGATCAATGTGCCACCGGACCAGACTGGACAGATTAGGGAATATGAGGCCAATGCGGTCATCGAACTTGGCAAAAGATTAGGAATCCAAAAGAATAAATCCCTCCCGCAAAATGGAGAATTTATTTCGGCGCTCAGACCTGCATCTGCGAGCTCAACGCTGGAAGAGAAGGGGGTACGCTATGAAGCTTCGGCTGTTACTGACGGTAAATTAAATAGCCGCTGGGCTGCGGCAGACACCTTGGCCACACTCGAAATAAGTCTTGACCCGACTAAACGTTTTAATAAAATATCGATTTTTGAATATCAAGATACCAAAGAGTTAAACGATGGCTTTTCCAATATCCGTAACAATCGGATTGAGGAGTATTGTATTCAAATTTGGGAAGGGGGCCAATGGAAAACCATCTACCTGGGCACGACCTCAATGGAAGATTGCAAGGTAATCAGGTTTCCTCGATATTATAAATCCACAAAGATGCGGTTAAAAGTATTGAAGGCAAAAGGGCTGCCCTCTATTTATGAACTCAATGTGATCGATATGCCTTTAACGGTCTCGTGACCCAACATGTATTCATCATACGGACACGTATTTAATGTGGGACTTCATTATGCCCGCAGTTACTCTTGTTTGGATTTTAAGCAGCTCTGCCATCGGTTTTTCCTTTCGTTTTTTGTGCTTGATGAGTAACCATTTACCCATAAGTTCCTTGGGGGAGGTCGTGCTTACAATTTTGGTAGATAGTCTGTCAAATTTGTACAAGATCTTGCACGATGTGCAATTTAATGTTATATTAACATCACAATTATACCTTTGTATAAATCTTCTAGAAATCCCATAAAGCGTAAATTTAATCAATGCGTCATGAAAGAACTGTCTGATAAGGAACTGTTTGATCTTGTGAAAGAAAACAATACACAGGCATTTTCCGTGTTGTTTGATCGCTATGGCCATACTTTATTAAGCTTTATCTTGAAGCGTATCGGTTCGATTACAGATGCCGAAGATATCCTTCAGGATGTTTTTGCTTCTCTCTGGAACCGGCGTCATAAAATTCAAATTGAGGATTCGATCTATCCTTATCTCTTCAAAGCGGCCAAATATGAGGTAATTGACTGGATGACGCGCGATCAAAAGCGGATTATGCATTTTGAACGTCTTGTGCTTCCATTAGAAAATGAACCTGTCGGTGCAAGTAACAGCGATGAGAAATTGATGGTGAAAGAACTATCCTTTATGCTGGATAATGAAATTTCCAAAATGCCTACGACCATGCAGTCGGCATTTAATCTCAGTCGTGTGGAAGGCCTGAGCATCAAAGAAATCGCTTTCCGATTATCCATATCTGAACAGACGGTAAAGAATAATATCTCGCTGGCTTTGAGTCGATTAAAGCTTAAGGCAAAATAAAAGTCATTTTTTTTCGGTACCACGCCAAGTTATCTGAGGTTATATTAATATATGACAGAAGATAATCAGAGAGAGCAGGCTCAAAAATTGCTAAAGAAATATCTCAAGGGAGAATGCAATCCGGAGGAAGAACGGATGGTAACCGAATGGTTCTTTTCATTTGAGGATGAACCGATACTGCCAAAGGAAGAAAAAGAGGCCGTATTGGGACGCTCCAAAAATGCACTACTGCACAAATTTGAAAGCGAAATAAATACGGTAAAATCTACCCGGAAGCTATTTACCTGGAAACGGATGGCTATCGCGGCTTCAATTCTCTTTGCATTAACGACAACTGTAATACTACTAAAACAAAAACCGACAGCCACTGTGAAACAGCTCGCCGCAATCACTGCGGATACCTCGGGCATGTTCAAAAATGATATTCTTCCGGGCGGGCGGTTTGCGAAGCTTTCCAATGCAAGTGGACAGACCCAGCTATTGGAAAATGAAAATCAGGATGAAAATAGCAGTCCGGCTGAATTTAAAGGAAATCTTACGTTGGAAGTGCCGATGGCGGGTACCTATAGCCTTGTGCTGAGCGACGGAACAACAGTTTGGTTAAATGCGGCTTCTAAATTAGAGTACCCAGATCAATTTGCTGGTAATGAACGTAGGGTGAAATTGGTCGGTGAAGCCTTTTTTAAGGTTGCCAAAGATGCCCGCAAACCCTTCCGTATCGAAGTCGAAAACTCCGTCATTGAAGTACTCGGCACCAGCTTTAACGTAAACGCTTACCACAAAGAAATTAGTACCTCGTTGGTCGAAGGTAAAGTCAAAATTATGAGCCAAGGGCACGAAGCTTATCTTTCTCCGGGCAATGAAGCAATCGTTAGCGCCGATAATATACGTATACAACCAGCAGACATACAGAAGAACACGGCTTGGCAGCGTGGTGAATTCCTGCTTGATGGCAGTAGCTTAGAGGAGATTATCAGCCAGGTTTCGCGTTGGTACAATGTGGATTTCGTCAATGCAGAAGAGATTATTGCACTCGACAATCGTTTCAGTGGAACACTTAGTCGTGACGCTAGACTTTCAGAAGTATTGAAAATTCTGGCTTATACCACAAATCGAAAGTTTGAGATCGATGGACGGCAGATATTCATTCGTTAATACAATTCAGTTTTTAACAATTAAAATTTATAAAATATGATATAACCAGACAAATTAACCAAAGGTCCAATACAATAGAAAAGGGGATGTTGACGCATCCCCTGTTGTAAAGAGCCAAATTTATTGAAGTACGAATTCTATAGATTATTAAACCCTTAACAATTCAAAGTTATGAAATTTTTTTCTCCATTAATAGCATGGGGGGACCGGAGAAGTCATTCTTATACCCTAAGCATTAAAGTCATATTGACTATGAAGTTGATCTGTGTACTGCTGCTGGCATTTACGTTTGGTGCTAGAGCATCAGGATATGCGCAAGAAGTAAATCTATCCTTGAAAAATGCTACGATTGAAACTGTTCTGAAAGAGATTTCCACGCAGACCAGGTTACGTCTTTTTTATGATGAACGGCTATTTGAAAATGCCTCGCGCGTGGATATTTCCGTGGCCGGATCTGACGTGAGGGCTGCCCTGGCGAAGGCATTGCGTGGACGTAATCTGATCTTTGATATCATGGGCAGTACCATTGTTATCAAAGAAAAAAAGCAGACGGACCGTGAGATCTCAGGTGTTGTAAGGGATGCTTCCGGACCAATGGCTGGCGTAAACGTCACTGTATTGGGGGTAACGGGATTATCTGCACGGACCGATAGAGATGGACGCTATAGCATACGCGTTCCCGAAAAGGCGATCCTTTTATTTCGTTTTATGGGCTATAAAGATGCCGAAGTAAATGTCTCTGACAAGAACAGCGCTGACGTATTGATGGAAACAGCAGAGTCTCACCTCGACGAGGTGATTGTGGTCGGCTACGGTACACAAAAAAAGATCAACCTGTCTGGCGCTGTGGATCAGATCGGCGAAAAGTTTCTGGAAAGCAGGCCGATTACAAATGTCGGTTCCGCACTACAAGGGGCCATGGCCAATCTGAACATTACACCAACATCGGGACGCGCAAATAGTTCGCCGGGCATCAATGTGCGTGGCTATACATCGCTGTCGGGTGGTGGGCCGCTGATTGTGATTGATGGGGTGCCGGCAACCAACGATGAACTCAACCGCATGAACCCCATGGATATTGCAAGCGTGACCGTGTTAAAAGATGCTGCATCGGCAGCAATCTACGGTAGCCGAGCGGCGTTTGGTGTGGTACTGGTGACCACCAAATCGGGTACAACGAAAGATATCAAGGTGACTGCCAACTCGATTTTTGGTGCCAAAGCGATTACACGTTCGGTAGAGATTGAGGACGATCCTTACCTGGTAATGAAATATCGAAATATTATGTCTGCTCCCTGGTATAATCTTTACGATGAGAAAATGCTAGAATATGGTAAGCAGCTCAGCGAAAATCCATCATTGCCACGTGTGATTGTGGATCCGCAAAATCCAAATGCTTATATCTATCTGGGCTCTACAGATTGGTTTAAAGAAGTTTATAAAGATATCCAGCCTTCTTATACCAACAACATCAGCATTGCGCAAAAAAATGAGCGTTCTTCATTTTATCTCTCAGGTGAATATTATAGACAAAATGGTATGCTCCGCATTAGCCCGGATACCTATGACCGCTATAATTTCAGGGCAAAAGGAGATTATAAAATTACGGATTGGTTTACCTTGTCCAATAATACCACTTTTACAAACGACAAATATGATCAGCCTTCGGCCATTGATCAGGGCTACCTTTATTGGCATAATGTCAACCGCCAACCATCATTAAATACCGTTTACAATCCGGATGGCACCTATACCGAAGCTGGAGTAAATATGATCGGTGCTGTGGCTGAAGGTGGCCGTAGCATTAGTCGAAATAATGATTTTCAGACCAGCTTTGGTGCAAAAATCGACTTCATTAAAAATGTATGGACCTTAAATGGGGACGCAACCTTTAGACGGATTTCAGGAAAATCGCATTTCTTTCAGCTACCCTTGGCCTATAGTACAGGTCCAAATGTGATGAATAAGCAAAACTTTAATAGTTATGCATCCAATGGAAGCTCCGAAACACGTTATAATGTATACAACATTTATTCGCAATACCAACGCACACTCCAAGATCACTATTTTTCGGTGATGCTGGGCTTCAATCAGGAAGAACGGATATACGAGTATTTTTCGGCATCCCGGGATCAGTTGATTTCCAACTCGCTTCCAACCATTGGACTGGCCACCGGTCAAACACCTTCTGTTGGAGCATCTGATTATTCCTGGTCGGTACGTGGGGCTTTTGCTAGATTGAACTATACCTACAAAGACAAGTATATCCTCGAGTCTAATTTGCGCTACGATGGTTCTTCCAGATTTCCTAAAAAGGACCGATTCGCATTCAACCCCTCGGTGTCGGCTGCGTGGGTAGTTTCGCAAGAAAATTTCTTTCAGCCAATTAAGGGGACCGTATCTAATTTTAAACTGCGGGGATCGTATGGCTCATTGGCAAACCAGGATTTAAGGGACAACTACTACCCTTACATTGCCAATATGTCCAAAGGGAGCGGAGCCATTCTGGATGGCAAGATTGTACCTATCGTCGGTAGTCCGGGTTTAGTGTCGTCGACCTTAACTTGGGAAACCATTACGCAGTCCAATTTTGGGGTAGATGTAGGCCTGTTTAAGAATCAGTTTTTTGGTTCATTTGATATCTATCGTCGCGATACAAAAGATATGTTGACCGCTGGCCGTACCTTGCCGATCGTGTTGGGTACTGGCGTGCCGCTTGAAAATGCAGCCAACCTAAAAACAAACGGATGGGAGCTGACACTTGGCTACAATAAAGAATTTATGGTGGCCAGTAAACCATTTTCATTCTCGGCAAGACTTAACCTCGCAGATAGCAGGGCTTATATCACAAAATACAACAATCCTAAAAATAACTTAAACGATTATTACGTCGGACAGGAATTGGGTGAGATGTGGGGATTGACCACATTGGGCTTCTTTCAGTCACAAGAAGAGATCAAGACTCATGCCAACCAAAATGATGTCACATCTTATCCAGGCACCAGAAGCTTAGAACCGGGCGATCTCAAGTTTGCCGATATCAACGGTGACGGTAAAATAAACCGGGGTGATTGGACTTTGGACAATCATGGCGATTATAAGATTATCGGAAATTCGAGACAACGTTATAGTTATGGAATAGATCTGAATTCAAGCTGGAACGGTATTGATCTGCGCGTCTTCTTACAGGGTGTTGGAAAAAGAAATTATTACCCTCCGGGTGGTGACCATTACTTTTGGGGTATTTATGCACAACCCTGGGCGAGTTTGACCAAGTTTAATTTGGACCATTGGACACCTGAAAATCCAAATGCATACTTACCAAGACCAAAATCTTATGTGGCCGAGCAGAGTGGTATTGAGCTCGCTGCCACACAGACCAAATATTTGCAGAATGCAGGCTATTTAAGGGTGAAGAACGTGACCCTCGGGTATACGCTTCCTAAGCTGATCACAGATAGATGGGGTATAGACCGTTTACGTCTATTCGTCAGTGGTGAAAACCTCTTTGAGTTTACAAAACTAATGGATTATCTCGATCCTGAAATTGTTGGTGATCGGACGGCATATCCTTTCCAAAGGACGTACTCGTTTGGCTTAAACTTTAATTTCTAAAATGACTATTATCATGCAAAATATACAAAGACAACTAATCAAGATTGGAGCGCTGCTGGGGGTTTTGTTCCTCATCATGAGCTGTAACGATGATTTTATGGATCGGTATCCCACCACATCGGTTACTCCGGAGGTGTTTTTTAGCAATGTAAACGATCTGAAAACATATACCGATGGTTTTTATGGTAGTTTGAGTTCGCCGATAGCGGACCTTGGGACAGATAACCTGGCGCATCACAATTCTGGAAGTACCATTGATGAGATCATGCGTGGCGGGGTAAGTGCTCAGAATGCGGCGGTATGGAGCTGGTCTGCCCTGCGAAATATCAATTTCTTCCTGGAAAATGCAGGTCGCGTAAAGGGAGCTAGTGCCACCGATGTAAACCATTATATCGGTATCGCAAGGTTCTTTCGTGCACGTTTTTACATCGATAAGGTCAATCAGTATAGTGATGTGCCCTGGTATGGAAAGACTATGGGAACCTCAGATCTTGAACTCCTGAACAAGAAGCAGGATAGCCGGTCTCTTGTGGTGGATTCGATCATGGCGGATCTGGAATTTGCCGCTGCTAATATTAAACCGGACGGGCACAAATCTACAGTCACCAAGTGGGGAGCCTTGGCACAATTGGCACAGTTTGCCTTACAGGAAGGGACTTTCCGCAAATACCACAGCTATTTGAATCTGAGTGGATCGGCCAATACCTTTCTGCAGCGGGCTGTTTCTGCAGCAGAAGAGATTATGAAATCGGCTAAATTTTCGATCAGCAATGCAGGGGGTGTCAACCGGGCTTATCGGGATCTATTTATCAGCCTAAACCTGCAGGCAAATCCCGAAACCATCTTATTTATAGATTATGATAAGGATCTGGGAAGAAGACGTAATGCACATACCGTATTGGACTACGAATGGGCATTGAGCCAAACGCTGATGGAGAGTTATCTGATGAAAGACGGCAAACGTTTTACGCAACAGGCCGACTATAAAACGAAGAATATTGATCAGGTATTCGTTAACCGTGATCCGCGTTTTGAGCAAACATTTATGAAACCGGGTTTTCAGGCTGTCAATGCATCAACACCACAGCGTCTCAAACCAACCCTAGGGGGCTATAATCAGATCAAGTTTTACCCTGAAATAGCTGATATGATCAGCTGGGAAGCTGCTTATACAGATGCTTTTGTGTTTCGGTACGCTGAAATCCTATTAATCTTTGCGGAAGCGAAGGCCGAACTGGGTATACTCACGAGCCAGGCTGATCTTGACAAATCTGTCAATCTGCTGCGTGCACGTGTGGGTATGCCGGCCATGCAGCTGGGGGAAGCAAATGCCAATGTGGATCCCATATTACAAGCTTACTACTCAAACGTAAAAGGCGGGAACGTCGGACTTATTCTTGAAATCCGTAGAGAAAGACGTATTGAATTGGCTTGTGAAGGCCAACGCTACAGAGATGTCTTTCGCTGGGAAGTGGGCGAAAGACTGGCCGATCAGCAACAGGGTATGTATGTAAAGGGATTGGGAGCAATGGACGTAACCGGCGACGGAAAAGTGGATATTGCGATACTCGAATCTGCAAAAGATACCGGTCCGATCAAAGATCTGACGGAAGAGGAAAAAAAGAGTATCTCCCTTTACTATTTAAAGGATGCCAATGGCAATAATACGTCTATCTATCTTGAAAATGGCAACAGTGGACATATTATGTTTACGGTAGCACGGGATAAAAAGAAAACATTTGAAAAACCCAAATATTACTATTATCCGGTAGCCAATAGCCAAATGGTGCTGGATGGTAGCAAGTTGGTACAGACAAACTTCTGGTAATTGAACGTATTATTTTTTAGAGCGTTTAGGTAAAGATAGGTGCCTTCCGATTGGTGGGAAGGAGCCTATCTTTCCCTATATAATGCTAATAAATTTTGAATAGCTAATTTTTTAACATGAGACGACCAGTACAAAAAATGCTACTTCCGTTCTTATTGCTATGCAGTAACGCGATGTATGCACAATATCAGGGGCATGTCTTTTTGGACGGCAATAAGAACAAAAAGATGGATGGCAATGAAAAAGGAATGCAGGGCATTGTCATATCGGATGGGTATGAAGTTTTACCAACAGCTGCCGATGGTAGCTTTAGCCTGCAAAAGAATGAAAAGGCAAAATTTCTTTTTGTACGTATCCCCGCTGGATATAAAGCGAGCGGTACGCATTACATCAAGATTGACCCCAAATTAGAACGTTATGACTTTGGTTTAACTCCAGATGAAAAGCAGACGGGGGATAAGCTTCGATTTATCCAGATTACGGATACTGAAACACCTTTGTATGGCGAATGGATAGACAATATCCGTAAGTTTTCTCAACAACAAGAGGCCGCACTCATTATGCATACAGGCGATATCTGCTACGAACCGGGTATGCAGTTCCATGCCCGACAGGTCAATACAGCGCTCATGGGCGTTCCTACCTACTACACAGTAGGTAACCACGATCTGGTTAAAGGGGAGTATGGCGAGAAATTATTTGAGGATCTGTTTGGGCCAGTTTATTATTCCTTTGAGGCCGGACCGGCATACTTTGTCGTAACCCCTATGCCGGGAGGCGACTATGCACCGAGTTATAATCAGGATCAGGTCATCGCATGGCTCAAAAAGGATCTGGCCCTGAAAGCGAAAGATAAACCGTTGGTTTTTATCAACCATGACCTGATTGTAGGAAAGGATTTCGTGATGAAAGGAAAAACAGATTCTATCGATTTAAAGCAGTATAATCTGAAAGCATTCCTGTATGGGCATTGGCACAACAATTATAGTTTTGGCAGTAAGGATGGGATAGCGGTGATATCAACAAATGCACCCAACAAAGGTGGAATAGACAATTCTGTTGCGCAATTTATGGTTATTGATATGGATAAAAATGGGGTAAGGAACATCACCCCCAAATATCCCTATCTGTCGGACCATATCGCTTTGATTTATCCGCAGAGCAGGCTGATGCAGATTTCAAACGGACAGAAGCTGGAGATTGGCGCCAGCGTATACCATACCGAAAAATCTGTTCTTTCTGTATATGCCAAGTTATTAAATGAACAGGGCAGTGTCCTAAAAACAGCCAGGCTGCATAAAGCGAGTGACTGGAACTGGCGTGGAACGCTTATGGGCACTACGTCGATGAATCAAAAGCAGACGATCCTGCTGGAAGTGAATTATGGGGATGGCACGCAAGCCTTGAAGAAATTTGGATGGAATAACGAACCTGCTTCGCTAAATTTGCTCCAGTTGACCTGGTCAAAAAACATAGGGTCTAATGTATGGAAGAGCTCACCTCTGGTACAGGGACAGCGGGTATATGTGGCCAGTATCGATGATGCCATTGGTGGTAAAAGTAAAATTCAGGCCTTAAAAGCCCAATCAGGTGAAACCATCTGGACTTTCCATACCCAGAACTCAGTTAAGCAGAAGTTGGCCTATAGCAATGGCTTGATACTGGCGACAGACATGGGTGGCACAGTCTATGCGATTAGCGAAAAGGATGGTAAACTTGTCTGGAAAAAAGATTTGAGTGGTGGAAGGCTCCCGGGATATGTAAGTGCTGGCGTTGTTGATGATGGCATTTATTATACCGGTGCAGGAAATTATCTGTCGGCATTAAAAGCTGATGACGGTACGATCATCTGGCAAAACCGGGATTGGAATGGAGGTGAGGGCATGCCCGGAGAGCTGCTCAGCACAAACAACTACTTAATTACTGGCGCAAACTGGAATAGCTTATTTGTACATGATCGCAGGAGCGGAAAACTACTATGGAAAAGAAATGAAGATGGTTTGCGTTTTAGGACGGGTGGGGCCAGTGCCGATAGCAGTTCTTTTTATGTCGCTGGACTGAACAATGTTTTTCAGTTAGATCAGAAGACAGGAACAGTAATCAAGAAGACGCAGAGCGAAGACGATTTTAAAGTGATGGCTTCGCCACTGTTGGCCGAGCAGCTACTGATTATGCCAACAGCGACCAACGGTATAAAGGCTTTTGATCGCAGCAGCTTAACGGAAAAATGGAATTTTCAGACGGGTGAAGCGCTGATCTATACTTCTGCTTACTCAACTCCGGATCTGCACAAAAAAGTAGGTACTGTTGAATCGGGTATCCGCTATGCAGTCGGAAAACTGTTTTTTGGTGGATCGGATGGTTATCTATATGTACTGAATCTGGATGGAACGCTCGTCCAAAAAATAAACCTGGGCACGCCGATATTGGCCGAAGTTACAATTCAGGGAAATAAGGTCTATGTGGCCGATTTTGCAGGAAATATATACTGTTTTACGATGGGTAAAACCGAATGAGTTAATTTTAGACGTTTGAGGCATCAGCCAACAGTTACCTCGCCTAAATTTTCGATCAGATGATTGTTCTCAATGCCCCATCGGTCGATAACGGCGATGACAGGCATTAGGCTGTTGCCCAATTCGGTCAGGCTATATTCGACCTTAAGCGGAAGCCCGGGGTAAATCTTTTTGCTGATGACACCCATCATTTCCAGTTCGCGGGCAATACCGATAAATATCAGGAACTGTTGCATCGATTGACGATTTTGGGTGGCAATCTCAAATACCTTGGCGAGAATATCGGGGCTGCTGCGGCCATGGACACCGCTACGCTCTCGTACATCTATGGTGCTGCAGCGGTTTTTTTGCATGGTGCACTTATTGCCGAATCGGAGAATTTTGATGTCAGCGAATATGGCAACATCATTGCGGAGATCGCTCCGGGAATGGGCGAATTTCTCAAGCATGAAGGGAAGGTGATCGCTAGCGGTGATTTTAGCCTCTCGCAGAGTCCACTATCCATTTCAGTAGAAGCGACCGAGCGGATTCTGGCGACAGCAAAATTAAGCGGTATCAACACCGAGTTCCCGGAGTTTGCAGCAAACTGGCTGAAAAGAGCCGAGCTTGCAGGTTATGGACTGGAAGAGTTTGCGGCAGTGATCAAAACCTTACGGCAACAGGCATAGCGGCAATAATACAATTTTTTTAAGGGCCGGGTCGTGTAGATCTGGCCTTTTCTGTTTTGACGGTATAGCGAATTAAGAGTGCCCTTATTGTTATTTTGGAAATCAGATTTTACGAGAGAGATTGGGGTAAAATTGTTGCAAATAAAGCTAGTATGGATTGCTTTTAATTTAAAATATTATTTAAATTAGAGGGTAAATAACCCTGTAAACTCTATAAATTCTGAGCTATGCTAAAAAAAATGAGCTGTGTTTTTTTCTTGTGCGTCCTGTCCCTGAGCTGTACTTTTGCACAAAGCCCTTCGCTTTCAAGTGGTTTTGTAACCTTGGTCGTTAAGGTTAAGGGCGATAAGAATGTGAAAGATCTCGATCTGCCTATTCCGTTCATGAGCAATCCCTTCCAACAGGATAAACCATTGCCATTTAAACAAGTAAATGATTCTACATTAATGGCATCAGCCTATTCCTTTGGACCTTCTGCGGTCTATATGCGGCTAAATGGACAATACCTTGCTTTTATGCTAGTACCAAAACAGGTAGGCACGTTAACCGTTGATATTCAGAATGGTGAAAACGGCGGTTTGCATTATCAGGGGCCGTTTAAGGAGATTTTTGACAATTCGGCAAAGCAGGAAAAATTGCTGATGGGCTTGTTTACTTATCCAACCGATAAAAAAAATATAAAAACACCATTTAAATCAGCCAATGATTTTAAAAGATATCTTTTGGGCCAGACGGAAGAGATGACAAAGAAGCTGATCGTAGATACAACTTCTGGATTCCTCAGGGAATACTATACCCGACTCGTTGAAGGTTTTCAGGTACCAAACTTTCTTTTAGATTATGCAGCTATTGTGTATGAGCACAATAAAAAGGCTGGACTCGACTCTTCCAAGTTTTCAATGGTACCAACACGGGATATTTCGTTTTATAGCGATATCCTTAACCCCAGGTACTTGGATACGATGAGTCTCTATTATTCTGTGTATTCGAATGTTCAGGCTGCTATCCTACAAGATACGCTATTACATCTTCCAGATATTACAGCGGTTGGGCCTAGAGCATTCAGAAAACAGTTGCAGCAGCGCTTTGATCCTATATTTAAAGGGCAGGGCAACCTGTTTTATGAGATGACAACAGCAAGTGCCTTTGTTCAAAAGATGAACAAGGGTTATCTGTTAAGTCCACAAGATAAATACGATATAACGAATAGTTTTACAATTAAAGACATGGGCGAATATCTTCTTTATCAGGATGAACAAAATGTGCTCTTAAAACAGAAGTCCAATTCAAAGGTCACGATGTTTCCTTTCGCAGTCGACAAAGAGGAGGTTATTGAAGACTTGATCAAACCCTATCGGGGAAAAGTGGTACTGGTCGATTTGTGGGCGACCTGGTGTGGTCCCTGCATTGCATCTTTTCCTGAAATGGAAAAGGTAAAGAAACAGTATAGCGATCGCGATGATGTGGTATTTGTGTATCTGACGGATGAAAGCTCCGATCGCAAAAAATTCCAGGAGTTTACAAATCTGCTGGAAGGCGATCATTATTACCTCTATAAAAAACAATTTGCAGCAATTATCAAACAGTTTGACTATGCT
>Ga0222426_100126_pt1 | contig 112174 bp, 107 predicted proteins | sample 2B50Ametagenome_FD_180087 | JGI IMG/M metagenome (GOLD analysis project Ga0222426, IMG submission 180087) | Enriched microbial communities from leaf-cutter ant dump, University of Wisconsin, Madison, United States - 2B50A (version 2) | ecosystem: Environmental > Terrestrial > Nest > Insects...
GGTCGCGACCAACGCGGTGGCGGTGGGCGAGGGCAGCAAGGTGACGGTGGCTTCCGGCACTGCGGTTGGCCAGGGCAGCTCGGTCACGGCCGAAGGTGCGGTGGCGCTGGGCCAGGGTTCGGTGGCGGATCGGGCCAACACGGTGTCGGTGGGCACGGCGAGCAACAACCGCCAGATCACCAACGTCGCGGCAGGCACCCAGGCCACCGATGCGGCCAATGTGGGCCAGGTGCAGGAAGCACTGGTCACGGCGAAGGACTATTCCGACGCCAATGCCGCGCAGACGCTGAAGTCGGCCAACGCCTACACCGATAGCAAGCTCAACGGCTTCGTCAGCAAGGACGACCTGGGCTCGCTGCGCAACGAGGTGAACGGCCAGTTCCGCAGCGTCAACCAGCGTCTGAGCCGTGTCGGCGCAATGGGTGCGGCGATGTCGCAGATGTCCTTCAGTACCCAGGGCATCGACACCGACAACCGCGTCGGCGTGGGCCTGGGCGGCTACCAGGGCGAGGCTGCCCTGTCGGTCGGCTACTCCCGTCGCCTGTCGCCGAAGGCCAACCTCACCTTCGGTGCGGCGGTCAGCGGTGACGAGACCTCCGGCGGCGTGGGTCTCGGCATCGGCTGGTAAGCGGCTTTTGCCAGTGTGAAAAGGAACCGGCGCCCCTCGCGGGGCGCCGGTGTTTTTTTCTGGCCGGGAATAGGGAGTGGGGAATAGGGAATAGCAAGAGCGCAGGGCAAGAGCCGGACCCTCCACGCCGTCATTCCGGCGAAAGCCGGAATGACGATTCGGGAAGGGATGCGGGAAAGGGAGCAACAGCCGGGAGCAGGAGCGTCGCACGAGCAAGGCTTTCTCTCACTCCTTACTCCTCTCCACTCACTCCTGGCTCTACGCTCCTCGCTCTACGCTGCCCGGATGTGATACCTATGGTGCTTTCCGCCGACTGGGGAAGCCGGTGGAACTTGCAGTCTTTTGATGATGAACGGGGTGAGGGATGTCGGCAGCGATGGAGCCGGCGGCGGGTGGTGCCGGCGGGGTGGTGGACAGCCGTGAAGCGGATGTCTGTGCCTGGCTGGTGGCGCGTGGTCGCCTGAAGGACAGCGATCTCGGTCGCGCCCGTCGCCTGCACGACGAATCGGGCGAGGGCACGTTGACCGCCTTGATGGCGCGGCTGGGGCTGGTCTCCGAGCGCGACCTGGCCGAAGCCTGGGCCGAGCGCCTGCAGGTGCCGCTGATGACCGTCCGCGATGCGCCGGAGCTGCCGCCAACCGATCTGGAATTGTCGCTGCGCTTCCTCAAGCAGCAGCATGTGGTGCCGGTGCAGGATGGCGCGCAGGGCCTGGCCCTGCTGGTGGCCGATCCGGCCGATCCCTACCCGTTGCAGGCGGTCGAGCTGGCTGCGGGGCGCCCGGTGGCACTGCGCGTGGGCCTGCGTTCGGAGATCGACGGGCTGATCGAGCGTTACTACGGCTCCGGCCGCTCGGCGATGGGCACCATCGTGGAGAACCTCGACGGCAGCGCGGCGGAAGAGGACGACGTCGAGCACCTGCGCGACCTGGCCTCCGAGGCGCCGGTGATCCGGCTGGTCAACCTGATCCTGCAGCGCGCGGTGGAGCAGCGTGCTTCGGACGTCCATATCGAACCGTTCGAGAACCGGCTGAAGGTGCGTTACCGCATCGACGGCGTGCTGCACGAGGTGGAGGCGCCGCCGTCGTCGTCGACCGCGGCGGTGATCTCGCGCGTGAAGATCATGGCGCGGCTGAACATCGCCGAGCGCCGCCTGCCGCAGGATGGCCGCATCCAGCTGCGCGTGCAGGGCAAGGAACTGGACCTGCGCGTGTCGACCGTGCCGACCAGCTTCGGCGAGTCGGTGGTGATGCGCATCCTGGACCGCGAGTCGGTGGTGTTCGACTTCGCCTCGCTGGGCTTCACCGACAGCTTCCAGGATCGCTTCGTCGAGGTGCTCGGCCGACCGCACGGCATCCTGCTGGTCACCGGCCCGACCGGTTCGGGCAAGACCACCACGCTGTACACCGCGCTGTCGCGGATCAACAGCAGCGACGTGAAGATCATCACCGTCGAGGACCCGGTCGAATACCAGCTCGAGGGCATCAACCAGATCCAGGTGAAGCCGCAGATCGGGCTGGACTTCTCCGGCGCGCTGCGCTCGATCATGCGCCAGGACCCGGACGTGATCATGATCGGCGAAATGCGCGACCTGGAGACCTGCCGCATCGCGATCCAGTCCGCGCTGACCGGCCATCTGGTGCTGTCCACGCTGCACACCAATTCCGCCGCCGGCGGCGTCACCCGCCTGCTCGACATGGGCGTGGAGGATTACCTGCTCGGCTCCACCGTCAACGGCATCCTGGCGCAGCGGCTGGTGCGCCGGCTCGATCCGGAAACCGCGATCCCCTACGAGGCCTCGCCCGAGGTGATCGCGCAGTTCGAACTGGAGAAGTACACCGACGAACGCCCGATCCGCCTGTGGAAACCCGGCAGCAGTGCCGCCAACCCCAGCGGCTACCGCGGCCGCCGCGCGATCATGGAATGCCTGGTGATGAGCGACCCGCTGCGCCGCCTGGTGATGCAGCGCGCCAGCGAAGGCCAGATCGAGCAGCAGGCCCGCGCCGAAGGCATGCGCACCATGTACGAAGACGGCATCGCCAAAGCCGTCGCCGGCGTCACCACGCTGGAGGAGGTGCTGCGTGTTACGCAGGAGGGCTGAGATTCGGGATTCGGGATTCGGGATTCGAAAAAGCGGAGCACGCGGTGCCCCGGGCTTGCCGGCATGCACACGACTTCAGCGCGCACTGCTCTACGAATCCCGAATCCCGAATGCCGAATCCCGGCTGGCGGAGCCAGCCCAATGAGCCAATACACCTACAAAGCCGTCACCGATGCTGGCGAGACGCTGCTGGGGCGGATGGAGGCGGGCAGTGTCGAGGAGGTGATCGCGCGGCTGCAGGATCAGGGGCATACGCCGCTGCAGGCGCAGCTGGCCGACGGGGCGGCGGGCGGCGGTCTGGCGGGGTTGTTCAAGCGCGGGCCGTTCACCGGTGATCAGCTGGCGCAGTTCACCCATCAGCTGGCGACCTTGTTGGGAGCCGGGCAGCCGTTGGACCGGGCGCTGGGCATCCTGCTGGACCTGCCCGAGGGCGAGCATGCGAAGAAGCTGATCGAGCGGGTGCGTGAACGGGTACGCGGCGGCAACACCTTGTCCTCGGCGCTGGACGAGGAGCACGGCGTGTTTCCCAAGCTGTACGTCAGCCTGGTGCGTGCCGGCGAGGCAGGCGGCTCGCTGGAGGAAACCCTGCGCCGGCTGGCCGACTACCTGGAGCGTGCGCAACAACTGCGCGGCAGCATCATCAATGCGCTGATCTACCCGGCGTTCCTGCTGGTCGGCGTGCTCGGCTCGCTGGTGCTGCTGCTGGCCTACGTGGTGCCGCAGTTCGTGCCGATCTTCGAGGACATGCAGGTGCCGGTGCCGTGGATCACCTCGGCGGTGCTGGCCGTGGGCAACGTGTTGCAGGCCTGGTGGTGGCTGATCGTGTTGCTGCTGGTCGGCGGCGTGCTGCTGTGGCGCGCACGCCTGCGCGATCCGGCGGCGCGGCTGGCCTGGCACACGCGGCTGCTGCATCTGCGGGTGGTCGGACCCTTGCTGCTGAAGGTGCAGACCGCGCGCATCGCGCGCACCTTGGGCACCTTGCTGAAGAACGGCGTGCCGCTGCTGGGCGCGCTGGCCATCGCCCGCCAGGTCACCGGCAACCGCGCACTCGATGCCGCGCTGGAAGCGGCGCACGAGCAGGTGAAGGGGGGCGCGGGACTGGGCGCGGCGTTGAACCAGTCGAAGCTGTTCCCCCGGCTGGCGATGCAGATGGTGCAGGTCGGCGAGGAAGCCGGCCAGCTCGACACCATGCTGCTGAAAGTCGCCGACACTTTTGAACTTGAATCCCGGCGCGCGATCGATCGTCTGCTGGCCGCTCTCGTGCCGGCCTTGACCATCGTGATGACGGTGATGGTGGCGATCATCATGGCCGCCATCCTGCTGCCGCTTCTGAGCCTGACCAGCAACATCCAGTAATCGAGGAATACCACCATGAACCATCACCGACCCCGAACCCCGAAATCCGGCCGTGCCGCCGGTTTCACCCTGCTGGAGATGCTGGCCGTGATCGTGCTGATCGGCATCATCAGCGCAGTGGTGGTGACCCAGATCGGCAAGAACGTGGACAAGGGCAAGTACGGCGCCGGCAAGGCGCAGCTGACCACGCTGGGTCAGAAGATCGAGAACTACGCGCTCGACAACGGCAGCGCGCCGAAGCAACTGGCCGACCTGGTCACCAAACCCGCCGACGCGCAGAACTGGCAAGGCCCCTACGCCAAGGAATCGGAACTGAAGGATCCCTGGGGCCACGCCTTCGGCTACCAGTCCCCCGGCGAACACGGCAACTACGACCTGACCTTCTACGGCCAGGACGGCAAACCCGGCGGCGAGGACTTCAGCAAGGACGTGGGGAGCTGGCAGTAGAGCCGGGATTCGGGATTCGGGATTTGAGATTCGGAAGAGCAAAAGCGTTTCGCGCTTCGCCACAGGCTTGGAGGCAAGCCTGTGGCGAAGCGTGCGCCGAGCCGGGATTCGGCATGACTGGCCGTTCGGCTGCTGAAAGCCGGGATTCCGGATCAGCAAAGTGGTGTGCGTTCAAGCTCCGGGTCTGCCTTGGAGCAGGTGACGAAGCGCACCGCGCTTTTGCTCTTCCGAATCCCGAATCCCGAATCCCGAATCTCCGGCGCGCAAAGCGCGCCCAAGGTTTCACCCTCCTCGAAATGCTGGCGGTGATCCTGCTGATCGGGATCGCGGCGGCGGCGGTGTCGATCTCGGTCACGCAGGGTCTGGCCAGTGCGCGCTTGCGCGCGGCCAGCAGCGAGATGGCCGGGGCGCTGCGGGCCACCCGTGCGCAGGCGATCGTGCGCGGCGAGGAGCTGCACTTTGACCTGGACACCCGCGCCAACCGTTATGACGACGCGAAGCGCAAAGGCGTCGCCCTGCCCAAAGGCCTGCGTGCCAGCATCACCAGCGCGAAGGAAGACCAGCCCGACGACCACACCGGCCGCATCCGCTTCTTCCCCGACGGCAGCTCCACCGGCGGCCGCATCACCCTGCAGAGCGGCCAACGGCAATGGCACATCGAGGTGTCCTGGCTGACGGGGCAGGTGAGGGTGCTATGACAGCCGGGATTCGGGATTCGGCATTCGGGATTCGCAGAGCAGTGCGCGCTAAAGCCCTGAGCTTGGCGCCTCGCCCATGGCGAAGCGTTCGGCGCTCTTCCGAATCCCGAATCCCGAATCCCGAATCCCGGCTCGGCAATCGCCGAGCCCACGGCTTCAGCCTGCTCGAGCTGATTGCCGCGATATTGTTGTTGGCAATCGCGTTTGCGGCGTTGATGAAGGTGGCGGGGGCGTCGATGAACCTGAGCCACAACGCGGCCGAGCGCAGCGAGGTGGCGATGCTGGCGCGCAGCGTGCTGGACAGCGCTTTCGTGGGTGAGCCGGTGACGCCGGGCCAGCGCACTGGCGAGGTCCAGGGCGGCTATCACTGGCAGCTCGACGTCACCCCCTGGACCGGCGCCGGCAAGGTCGCGCCGAACAACCCGCTGCGCCTGTACCAGCTCGATCTGGAAGTCCGCTGGGGACCGATCGCCCGCCCCCGCACCGCCCACTTCCGCACCCTGCGCCTGGCCGGTGGAGCGGCACCGTGAAAAGCGGAAAGGCGTGGCCAGTTGATGCCGCCGGCAAAGCATCGCCCGCAAGCGGGCTCCTGCACATGTGCCGCCGTAGGAGCCCGCTCGCGGGCGATGCCTTTCATTCCCCTGCGCCTGGCGGGAGGGGAGTGGCCGTGAACAGCGGAAAGGCGTGGCTAGTTGATGCCGCCGGCAAAGCATCGCCCGCAAGCGGGCTCCTACAGATGTGTCGCTGCAGGAGCCCGCTCGCGGGCGATGCCTTTCATTCCCCTGCGCCTGGCGGGAGGGGCGTGGCCGTGAACAGCAGCAAGGCGTGGCCAGTTGATGTCGGCGGTGGAGCATCGCCCGCAAGCGGGCTCCTACAGATGTGCCGCCGTAGGAGCCCGCTCGCGGGCGATGCCTTTCATTCCCCTTTCCCCATTCCCCATTCCCTGCGGCGCTCCGCCGCAAAAGGCTTCACCCTTTTCGAAGTGCTGGCCTCGATCGCCTTGCTGGGCTTGTTGCTGCTGGGTGTGTTCTCGGGATTGCGCACGGCCACGCAGGGCGTGCGTTCGGGCACGGCGATGATCGAGCGGGTTGATCAGGTGCGCTCGGCGCAGCAGTTCCTGCGGCGCGAGCTGGCGCAGGCGTTGGCCCAGCCGATCGGCCGCGACGGCGAGGGTGGGCCGGTGTATTTCGAGGGCAGCGCGCGGCAGATGCGTTACGTCGCGCCGTTGCCGGGCTACCTGGGCAAGCTGGGGCCGCAGTTGCAGCAATTGCAGTTGGTCGAGGATGGCGAAGGTGGCTGGCGGCTGGAGCTGAGTCTGGCCTTGCTGCCGCCGGACGGGCAGCCGCCGCAGGCGTTGGGCGAGCCGCAGGTGCTGATCGACCACGTGACGGATGGCAGCATCGAGTATCGCGGCGAGGATCGGCAGGGCAATCCGCTGCCGTGGGCGCCGGCCTGGGCTGATGGACGAACCTTGCCGCAGTTGGTGCGGGTTCGCTTGCAGACGCAAGGCCAGGTGCCCTGGCTGCCGCTGGAGGTGCCGCTGCGGGTCGAGCCGATGCAGGGGCGCACGCGTTTGCCGCGGATGGGCATGCGCCCGGGCGGTGCGCGATGAGCCGGCGGCTTCGTCGCCAGCGTGGCGTGGCCCTGCTGCTGGTGCTGTGGGCCTGCACGTTGCTGGCGATCCTGCTTGGCGGCTATGCCGCGCTGGCGCGCACCGAGGGCCTGCAGGCGCGTTACCAGTTCGCCCAGGCCCGCGCCCACTATGCCGCCGAGGCCGGCCTGATGCGTGCGGTCTACGCCTTGCACGACCCGGTGGTGAAGCAGCGCTGGGCAGCCGATGGCCGGGTCTATCCGTTCCACATCGACGACGCCACGGTGATGGTGTCGGCCACCGACGAGGGCGGCAAGGTCGATCTCAACAGCGCGTCGCTGCCGGTGCTGCAGGGGCTGTTCACGGCCGCCGGCCAGCCACCCGAGCAGGCCGCCCGGTTGGCTGAAAACGTGATCAACTGGCGCTCGCCACCAGGCATGGACAGCGATGCCGCCAGTCGCGCTGCGGCGTATGCGGCGGCCGGTCGCAACTACGGCCCGCGCAACGGCGCCTTCGCCAGCATCGAGGAATTGCAGATGGTGCTGGGGGTGACCCCGACGCTGTACCGGATGCTGGCGCCGGAGCTGACGATCTGGTCCGGGCGGGCCGTTCCCGACGTGAACACCGCGCCGCCGCTGGCGCTGGCGGCGATCCCGGGACTGGGCCCGGAGCAGTTGCAGAGCATCCGCACCGCACGCTCGCGCAACGCGCGTGATCCGGCGCTGGCTCTGGACACGGGAAGCACGCATAGTATCCGGTCGGAAGCGACGTTGGCCGACGGTACGCGGGCGATCCTGCGCGCCACGATCCGCGTGCAGGGGGGAGGGGACCAGCCGTATGCCGTGCTGCGTTGGCAAGAGGGAGATTCGGAATGAGTACGGCAACGTCATCGTTGCGGCCATGGGGGGAACAACTGCGTCGCGCCTGGCGCGCATCACCGCTGCCGTCGTTCTTCGGCTGGTGGGGTGGCGAGCTGCGCGGGCTGTTGCCGTTGCGCTGGCAGGGCTGGTTCGGCAGTGGCGCGCAGTGGCAGTTGCTGCAGCGCGAAGGCTCGCAATGGCGGCTGCGTCGCAGTGGCCACCACGAGGTGCTGGCCAGCTGGGATGACGCCGGCGACGCGTTGATGGGCCGCGAGCAGGCGCGGGCCGCGCTGGAAACCGCGCAGGGTGACGTCGATCGCGAGGACCGTCGGGTGGCCTTGTTGCTGCCGGCCGCCTCGGTGCTGCGGCGGACCCTGGCCTTGCCGCTGGCGGCACGCGACAACCTGCGTGAAGTGGTCGCCTTCGAGATGGACCGGCAGACGCCTTTCAGCGTCGACCAGGTGCATTACGCGGTACGCGAACTTTCCACGCCGGTGGCTGCCGGGCGGGTCAACGTGGAATTGGTGGCGGTTCCGCGCGCCAGGCTCGATCCGCTGCTGGCCCGCCTGCGCGAGCTGGAGGTGACGGTCGATGCGGTGGACGTGGCGCAGGGTGACGGCCGTCTGGGCATCAACCTGTTGCCGCCGGAGCAATCGCCGCGCCGGGTGCATCCGCGCCGCCGCCTCAACCTGGTGCTGGCCGCAGCCTGCGTGTTGCTGTTGGGGCTGGTGCTGGGCCAGTGGCTGCACAACCGGCAGGCGGCGCTGGCGACGATGCAGGCCGAAGTCGAAGGCATGCGCGACGAAGCGCGCCAGGTGGCGGCATTGCGCCAGCAGTTGCAGGACAACGCCGGCGCCGCGGGCTTTCTCGCCCAGCGCAAGAAGAACACCGTCAGCATGCTGGCGCTGTTGCGCGAAATCACCGCGCAACTGCCCGACGATGCCTGGCTGGAGCGGCTGAGCGTGGACAACCGCGGCCAAGTCGGCTTCCAGGGACAGAGCCCGCAGGCGGCCAAGCTGCTCGACGCGCTGAAGGATTCCACGCTGATCACCGGCGCCGGTTTCCAGGGCAGCATCCAGCCCGATGCCAGCAGCGGCAAGGAGCGTTTCTACCTGACCGCCAGGGTGAAAGCCGCGACGGCCACGCCGTCGGCAGCGGCCAGCGGGGACGGCTCATGAAGATGGCGCCGCTCAATCCGCGCGACAGCCGCATCGCGGCGGTTCTGCTGTTGCTGCTGGCGCTGGTGCTGGCTTATTTCGTGCTGCTGCACTGGTGGCTGGTGGCGCCGTTGCGCCAGTTGCATGGCGAGATGGCCGACCTGCGCGATACCCATGCCCGTTACGCCGCCGCGATGGCCGAGAAACCGGCGCTGCAGCAGCGGCTGGCCGCGCTGGGCGCCGGCCAGGAAGCAAGCAGCGCCTTCCTTGAGGCGACCGATCCGAACACCGCTGCCGCCGACCTGATGCAGCGCGTGGTCGATGTGGTCGGCAGCCACAGCGAGGGTGGTCGTTGCGTGGTCAGCCAGAAGATGCCGCTGCCCAATCCCGCCGCTGCCTCGGGCGAGCCGTACCGCAAGGTGGCGGTAAGCATCAGCCTGGGTTGCGACATGCAGCCGCTGGCCGCCGTGCTGCAGACGCTGGAGCAGGGCATGCCCTACCTGTTCGTCGAAGACCTGAGCATCTATCGCAATCCGGTCGCGGCGCAGCAGGACAAGGCCGCGCCGCTGGAAGTGCAGTTCAACCTCTCCGGCTACGTGCGCCCGGCGCGCGTCGACCCGGCGGAGTCGTCCGGAGTCGCGCCATGAACGCCGCCAACCAGCGTCGACTGACGCCGCTCCTGGTGCTGCTGGCCGTGCTGCTGGGTGCCGCCCTGCTGGCCTTGTTGTCGGGCGTCGGTCGCGGCGTGCGCTGGGGCGAGGCCCGCCCGGCCGGCGCGCTGCCGCCGCCGGTGAACCCGGCCAACCTGCCGCAACCGCAGCCGCTGCAGCAGTTCGCGCTGGTCTGGGAAAAGCCGTTGTTCAATCCCGACCGCAAGCCGCTGGCGCGTGCCGCCGAAGGTGGCAGCAGCATCGGCGACCTGGAGCTGACCGGGATCATCCTGACCCCCGGCCTGCGCATGGCCTTGCTGCACGATCGCAACAGCGATCGCGAATGGCGGCTGCACGAGGGCGAAGCCTTGCCTGATGGCCGCGTCAGGTTGGTGCAGGTGCAGCCGCGCTCGGCGCTGTTCGATGCCGCCAGTGGCCGCACCGAACTGAAACTGCCGGCCGGCGCACCGATTGATGCGCGGCGGGTGGCGGCAGGCACGGCCCGGCAGGCGTCGGGCGAGTCCTCGCCGCAGAGCGCCGCTGAGGCCGAACCCGCGGCACAACCCGCAACGCCAACGCCGGCAAGCTCGCCCGTCGGCAAACCCGTGGTCATCGACCCGGCCACCAGGGCCGCGGCCGAGCGGCTGCAGAAGGCCATCCAGAAACGTCGCGCGGCCCGCAATGCCGAGGCCAACGAAGGAGTACGTTGATCCATGTCCCGCACGCTTATCCCGCACGCCCTGCGCGCCGCCACGCTGGCCCTCGTCATCGGCGTTTCCGGTTGCGCCAGCCTGCCGCAGGCGCCGGATGACGGCGCGCTGCAGCGCGAGGCGATGGCCGGCACGCAGAATCCGGTGCCGGCGCCACTGCCGCTGAACAATGCCGATCCGTCCGGTGCCGCCGCCGACAGCAGCGGTACCGAGGTCAGCCAGGGCAGCGGCCAGTTCATCCGTCCCGGCGCCCTCGCCACGCCGCGTCCGGCTGCCAGCGGTGACGGCGCGGTCACGCTGAACTTCGAGAACCAGCCGGTGCAGGCGGTGGTCAAGGCGATCCTCGGCGACCTGCTGCAGCGCAACTACACCATCGTGCCGGGGGTGGAGGGCAACATCTCGTTCTCCACCGCGGCACCGGTCGATTCCAGCCAGGCGCTGCCGATCCTGGAGACCCTGCTGTCGTGGACCGGCAACGCGCTGGTGCTGCGCAACGGCGGCTACGTGGTGATGCCGCAGAAGGACGCGGTGGCCGGCAACCTGGTGCCCAGCCTCGGCGCCAGTGCGCCGCAGGGCGGCCTGCAGGCGCGGTTGTTCCCGCTGCACTACATCTCGGCCACCGAGATGCAGAAGATGATCAAGCCGTTCGCACGGCCCGACGCCACCTTGCTGGTCGACCCGGCGCGCAACCTGCTGGTGATGTCCGGTACGCCGGAGGAGCTGGCCAACTACCAGGGCATGGTGCGTACCTTCGACGTGGACTGGCTGCGCGGCATGTCGGTGGGCGTGTTCAACCTGCAGTACGCCAACGTCGGCGAGCTGATGCCCAAGCTGGACGGCATGTTCGGCCCGCAGGGCGACACGCCGCTGGCCGGCATGCTGCGTTTCATCCCGATCGAGCGCACCAATGCACTGGTGGTGATCAGCACGCAGAGCGACTACCTGAAGGAAGTCGGCGAGTGGATCGCCCGCATCGACCGTGGCGGCGGCAACGAGCCGCAGCTGTTCGTCTACGACGTGCGCAACATCAAGGCCTCCGACCTGGCCCAGTACCTGGCCAACATCTACACCAACAGCGGGGGCGGCAGCAGCGCGTCCGGCAGCGACAACGGCGGCGTCGGCCCCGGCCTGACCGGGTCGACCCTGGGCAGCGCCGACAACGCCAACGGCGCGACCAGCATGGGCAGCACCGCCGGCAGCTTCGGCAGCACCGCCGAACCGATCGGCGGCAACGGCATCAACGGCGGGGCGGACGGTTTCGGCAATGGCAACGGCAATGGTGCCGGCCTGTCCGGTGGCGGCTTCGGCAACGGCAATGGCGGTGGCTTCGGTGCCGGCAACGGTGCGGCCAGCCAGGGCGGCCAGCAGTTCAGCTCCAGCGATGGCAGCGTGCGGATCAGCTCGATCGACGGCAGCAACCAGCTGCTGGTGCGCGCACGACCGTCGCAGTGGGAGGAGATCAAGACCGCCATCCACAAGCTCGACAACGTGCCGCTGCAGGTGCAGATCGAGACGCGCATCCTGGAGGTCGCGCTGACCGGTGAATTCCAGTTCGGCGTGCAGTGGTATCTGGAAGGGCTGACCGGCAGCCACGGCTCGGGCGGCGACTTCCAGGTGGGCCAGCCCTACCGGCATCGCCAGATCGGCCTGGGCAAGGGCGGCACCGCCTTCGGTGGTGAGCCGTTCTTCTACTCCTTCCTCAACAGCAATCTGCAGGTTGCCGTGCGCGCGATGGAGACCAGTGGCAACACCAAGACCCTGTCGGCACCGTCGATGGTGGTGATGAACAACCAGCAGGCCAGCATCCAGGTCGGCGACCGCATCCCGATCAACTCGACCAGCGTCAACACCGGGCTGGAGGCGGCCACCAGCTTCAGCCAGGTCAACTACATCAACACCGGCGTGATCCTCAACGTGCAGCCGCGGATCAATCCCGGCGGCCTGGTCTACATGAACATCAGCCAGGAGGTCAGCCAGGCTGATCCCAGCAAGGCGGCGGCCAACAACGGCAACCCATCGATCCAGCAGCGCAAGCTGGCCACCCAGGTGGCGGTGCAGAGCGGTCAGACCGTGCTGCTCGGCGGCCTGATCCAGCAGGCCGAAGGCACCACCGACACCGGCATCCCGGGGCTCAACCGCGTGCCGGTGCTTGGCCGCCTGTTCGGCAGCACCAACCGCAGCCGCAACCGCACCGAGCTGATCGTGCTGATCACCCCGCGGGTGATTCGCGGCGGCGAGGACGCCAAGCAGATCACCGACGACTACCAGAGCAAGTTCGAGTCGCTGGAGCCGCTGCGTCGTGCTGCAGGCGACGCGGCAACACCGTAAGCTGCGTTCCCGTTTGCCGGGGACCTTCACGCGGGTATCGTAGGGCGGGCACTGCCCGCCATGCAGTTCCACGTGCGGCGGGCGGTGCCCGCCCTGTGCCGATATTTCCTCGCTCCGTCGTATCCGTGTCGTTACCCACGCCTGACTTCCCGATCACCCCGCTGCTGCCGCAGGTCCGCACCTCGCTCTCGTCGCATCCGCGGCTGGTGCTGGAGGCGCCGCCCGGCGCGGGCAAGACCACCCAAGTGCCGCTGGCGCTGCTTGCTGCCGATTGGCTGGACGGCCGGAAAATCGTGCTGCTGGAGCCGCGCCGCATTGCCGCGCGCGCGGCCGCGCAGTTCATGGCCGAGCAGCTGGGCGAGGCGGTCGGTGACACGGTTGGTTACCGCATCCGCTTCGAATCGAAGATCAGTGCCCGCACCCGCATCGAGGTGGTCACCGAGGGCATCCTGACCCGGATGATCCAGGACGATCCGGAGCTGGCCGGTGTCGGCGCGATCCTGTTCGATGAATTCCACGAGCGCCATCTGGCTGGTGATCTCGGTGCCGCGCTGGCGCTGGAGGCCCAGGCTACGCTGCGTCCCGACCTGCGCCTGCTGGTGATGTCGGCCACGCTGGACGGCGAGCGTATCGCCCGCTGGCTGGACGCGCCGCGGCTGACCAGTCCCGGCCGCAGCTTCCCGGTGCGCATCGAGCACCCGCCGGTGCGGACGCAGGAAACGATGGAGCAGCACCTGGCCCGCGTCGCGCGGCAGGCGCTGGCGGAGAATCCCGGCGACGTGCTGGTGTTCCTGCCCGGGCGGCGCGAGATCGCGCGGGTGCAATCGATCCTGGAGCAGGGGCTGGAACGGGGTCAGAGTCCGTTTTCCTCGGCGTGCGGTGAGAACCGTGCCGCATGGAAAACCGACTCTGACCCCGTTCCGGATGCTGTCGAGGTCCTGCCCTTGCACGGCGAGCTCTCGCTGGCCGACCAGCAGCAGGCGCTGGCGCCGGCCGAGCCGGGCATGCGCCGCATCGTGCTGGCCACCAACGTGGCCGAGTCCAGCGTCACCTTGCCGGGCATCCGTGCGGTGATCGACACCGGCCTGGCACGCGAGCCGCGCTTCGATCCGAATACCGGTTTCACCCGCTTGCAGACCGTGACGATCTCGCAGGCCTCGGCCGACCAGCGCGCCGGCCGTGCCGGCCGCGTGGCCGAAGGCACGGCTTACCGGCTGTGGCCGCAGAGCCGCCGGCTGGAACCTTCGCGCAGTGCCGAGATCGCCCAGGCCGAGCTGTCCGGGCTGGCGCTGGAGCTGGCCGCGTGGGGCAGTGCCGAGCTGCCGTGGCTGGACCCGCCGCCGGCCGGCGCGTTGGCGCAGGCGCGTGAGTTGCTGGCCGGCCTTGGCGCGCTCGACGCCGATGGCCGCATCACGGCATTGGGGCGAAGCATGTTGGCGCTGGGTGCGACGCCGCGATTGGCCGCCGCCGCGCTGCGTGCACCGCTGCCGCTGCGTCCGCTGGTGACTGACTTGCTGGCGTTGATGGATGCGCGTTCGCCGCTGCGCGGCGAGCAGTCGCGCAGTGATGACTTCCGTGCCCGCGTCGACGCCCTGCACGCCTGGCGCGACCGGCGTTCGGCCGGCGTGCGCGGCAGTGCCGACAGCGGTGCGCTGGCCGCGATCGAGCGGGCCTCGAAAGGCTGGCGCCGGCGTCTGGACGTCCGGACCGCCGCCAGCGGCACGCCGGACAGCCACACCGTCGGCGATCTGCTGCTGCACGCCTTCCCCGACCGCATCGCCCATCGCGACGACGGCAACCCGCTGCGCTACACCCTGGCCAACGGCCGCGGCGCGCGTCTGCACGAGGACACCGCCTTGCTTGGCGAGCCGTGGCTGGTGGTGCTGGACCTGCGCCAGGAAGCCCGCGACAGCCTGGTGCTGGCCGCCGCACCGCTGGACCCGCAGGTGCTGGAGCGCGACTGCGCCGGGCGCTTCGCCAACCAGCGCAGCCTGCGCTGGAACGACCAGCGCAACGCGGTGGAAGCTTTCGACGAACGCCGTTTCGGCGCGATCGTGCTGGAGCGTCGCAGCGTGCCGGTGCAGCCCGGTGATGCCTTGCCGGCGCTGCTCGCGGCGATCCGCAGCAAGGGCCTTGAAGCCTTGCCGTGGAGTGCCCACGCGCAGCGCCTGCGCGCCCGCATGCAGGCGCTGCACGCATGGATGCCGGACGCCGGCCTGCCCGATGTTTCCGACGCCGCGCTGTTGGCCACCCTCGATGACTGGCTGGCGCCCTATCTGCAGGGCAAGCACCGCCTCGACGCCATCGACCCGGAAACCCTGTCGCAGGCCCTGGCCAGCCGTCTCGACTACGACCAGCGCCGCCAGCTCGACGAGCAGGCGCCGGAAGGCTTGACCGTGCCCAGCGGCCAGCATCGCCGGCTGGAATACGACGGCGGCGAATCGCCGGTGCTGGCGGTGAAGCTGCAGGAACTGTTCGGCCAGGCCGACACGCCGCGCGTCGGTGCCGGCCGCATCCCGGTCACCCTGCACCTGCTCTCGCCCGCCGGCCGCCCGATCCAGGTGACCCAGGATCTGAAAGGCTTCTGGGAACGCACCTACCCGGAAGTGAAAAAGGAACTGAAAGGCCGCTACCCGCGCCACCCCTGGCCCGATGACCCGTGGACCGCCATGCCGACCCACCGCGCCAAACCCCGCGGCACCTGAGCGCAGGTCGGGCACCGCCCGACATGGAGTGCGGCTGGCACCTGAGTCAGCTTTCGGCCTTGAAGGTGCGCCCCAGCCAGGGGCCGCTGCCGATGTAATGGCGGAACACATAGAACAGCGGTTGATATCGGGTGGTGTCCACGTGCTGTGTGCCCGGAAGAACGATATCGGCGTGAGCGTGCACGTGGAGCACTTCGAGTTCGACGATCACATAGCCGCCGGCGCGTCCGTGCCAAGTATCCAGCGGGCGCGTGACCGTGTGGCGCAGACGCGCCTCCAGTTGCAGCGGACACTCGGCGATGCGCGGCGGTGCCACGGCCTGCGAGGGCAGCGGATGCCAACCGGCCAGCGCGAATTTGTCCGGCTCGTGGCGGTAGCCGGCGGCCTGCTTCCACGCCGGCAGGGGATCGGCACCGCTGGTCGGCGCCAGTCGTTCCACCGCTTCATGCTGCGCGGAGCCGGCCAGATTGAGCACGCACTCGCGCTCGCGCAGGAGGTTGGCCAATCCCTGGCCGGCGCCGCTCAACCCGATCACCACGCGGTCGGCCAGGGCCCAGGCCGAGGACATCGGGGTGATATTGGGCGAACCGTCCGGGTTGCGTGTCGTGATCAGCAATACCGGCGTGCCGAAATACAGGATGGAGGGGTGGATCTCGACGGAGGCGGGAAGTTGCGTGCTGTTCATGGCGGCATCATGGAGCGCGGCGAGGACCGATGTTTCGCCAGGCGACGAAGCATGAGGGACGCGTCTTGCCTAGACTGCGCCCATGGACGCCGCCACCCCGATCAACCGTTATCAACTGGCCGAACTCGGCAGCCTGCTGGCGGAACCGGCGCGCGCCGCGATGCTGCTGGCGCTGGCCGACGGCAGCGCCCGACCGGCGGGTGAGCTGGCGCGTATCGCCGGGATCACGCCGGCCACGGCCAGCGCCCACTTGCGACGTTTGCTGGACGGCGGGCTGCTCGCCTTGCAGGCGCAGGGGCGCCATCGCTACTACCGCCTGGCCGACGAACGCAGCTGTGCCCTGCTCGAGTCGCTGGCCCTCGCCGGTACGTCGCCGGCCAAGCGGATGCTGGTGAAGGGCGACGCCCGCCTGCGTCGCGCACGCTGCTGCTACCGGCACTTGGCCGGCGAGCTGGGCGTGGCGTTCTGCGACCTGCTGCTGCGGCGCGACTGGCTGGTCACCGACACGCGGGGCCTGCAGCTGCGGCACGACGGCATCGAGGCGCTGGAAAACGGTGGCCTGGTCCTGGCCGGAGTGGCGAAACTCCGTGGCCGCAGTTGCCTGGACTGGACCGAGCGGCGCATGCATCTGGGCGGACCGCTGGGTGTCACGCTGACCACGGCGATGTTCGATGCCGGCTGGCTGCGCCGGTCGGCCCAGGGCCGCGCGGTGCAGCCCAGCGCCGACGGCTTGCGTCGCCTGGCGAGGTTGGGCGTGGCGCTGGGCTGACGGCTCGCCACGAACCGCATGGCCGCCGTGGGCGGCGTGCGGAAGGCGACGTTGCCGCAGCCGGGGGCAGAGATCGCCATCACGGTGATTCGCGAGGGCGGCTCGTGCCCGCCCCTTGCGTGGTCGTGCGACCATACGCGGATGACGGCAACGGCTCTTCCCCGACTGGCGATCATTGGCGGCGGTCCGGCGGGGCTGATGGCGGCGGAGGCCGCGTGCGCCGCGGGTGTCGCGGTGGACCTGTACGACGCGAAAGGTTCGGTCGGGCGGAAATTCCTGCTCGCCGGCAAGGGCGGCCTGAACCTCACCCATGGCGAACCTGGCGAGCGTTTCGTCACGCGTTACGGTGAGCGGCGAGAAGAGGTCGCCCGCTGGCTGCAGGCGTTCGACGCCGAAGCCCTGCGCGCCTGGGCGCGCGAGCTGGGCGTGGATACCTTCGTCGGCAGTTCCGGCCGGGTCTTTCCGCAGGACATGAAGGCGGCGCCGCTGCTGCGCCGCTGGCTGCGACGGCTGCGCGAATCGGGCGTGAATTTCCATGTGCATCACCGCTGGCTGGGCTGGCAGGCTGATGGCGCCCTGCGTTTCGCCACGCCGGAAGGCGAGCGCGTGGTGGACGCCGCAGCCACCGTGCTGGCGCTGGGTGGTGGCAGCTGGCCGCAGCTGGGTTCCGATGCGGCGTGGGTGCCGTTGCTGCAACAGGCGGGCGTGGAACTGGCGCCGCTGCAGCCGGCCAATTGCGGTTTCGAGGTCGACTGGAGCGAGCATCTTTCCAGCCGCTTCGCCGGAGCGCCGCTGAAGCCGGTGGTGGCGCACTGGACTGGTCGTGACGGCGTGGCGCGTTCGCGCCAGGGTGAGTTCGTGCTCAGCGAATACGGCATCGAGGGCAGCCTGGTCTACGCGATAGGTGCCGAACTGCGCGAGCAGATCGCCGTGCACGGCGAGACGACGCTTCAACTGGATCTGGTGCCCGGTCACGCCGAGGCGAAGCTCGCCGAACGTCTGGCCGCACCGCGCGGCAAGCACAGCATCGGCGACTGGCTGCGTCGTCGCGCAGGACTGGATGCGGCGAAATGTGCACTGGTGTTCGAGCGGGTCGACAAGCCGACGTTGGCCAATCCGGTGATGCTGGCGGCGTGGCTGAAGGCCTTGCCGTTGCGACTGCGTGCACCGCGCCCGATGGCCGAGGCGATCAGCACCGCCGGCGGCGTGCGACTGGAAGCGCTGGACGAGGCATTGATGCTGCGCGATCGCCCCGGTGTGTTCTGTGCCGGCGAAATGCTCGACTGGGAAGCGCCGACGGGCGGCTATCTGCTCACCGCCTGCTTCGCCAGCGGCTTGCTGGCCGGGCGCGGTGCCGCATCCCGGATGCGCGCTCAGGCCGGCTGAGCGGGAGCCGGTGCCGGCATCACGTTTTCCGCGAGGATGCCCTGCTGCGTGTCGCGCAGCACCTGCGGCATGCGCAGCGAGACGAAGTCGATGAAGCTGCGCAGTGCCGGGGTCAGGCCGTGCCGCGAGGGATATACCGCGTGCACGTTTCCCGGCGGCGGCGTCCAGTCCGGCAGCAATGGCACCAACCGTCCCTCGGCCACCGGGCCGTGGCAGACGAAGCGGGGCAACTGGGCCATGCCGATGCCGCCGATCACCGCCTGATAGAGCACCTGCAGGTCATCGCTGACCAGGCTGGGATGATGCTCGATCTGCCGGGTGCGGCCATCGGTGGCCTGCAGGTGGTAGAAATGACGGCCGTCAGCGCTGATCACGCCGACGCTGGGCAAGCGCTTGAGGTCGGCCGGCTGTGTCGGATGCCCCACCCGCTGCAGCAGATCGGGACTGGCCACCAGCATGTGAGGGTCCATGCCGTAGCTGCGCATGACCAGACTGGAATCCTTGACCGAGTCGCGCACGCGGAAAGCGATGTCATAGCCGCCGGCGATCACGTCGGCCTGGTGATGGCAGATGTCCAGATCCACCTGCACCTCAGGATGGGCTTTGAGGAAGTCGACCAGCACCGGTGCCAGCAGCAACTGCGCGAACAGCACCGGGCAGGCCACGTGGATGCGTCCGCGTGGCGTGGCCTGGGCCTCGTCGATCACCCGCTGGGTGTCCTCGGCGGCAGCCAGCAGCACGCGGCATTGTTCGTAATAGCGACGGCCGATCTCGCTGACGTGGGAACGGCGGGTGGTGCGCTGGATCAGGCGCACGCCGAGGCTGCTTTCCAACCGCGCCACGCGGAAACTGAGTTGCGACTTGGCTACGCCGAGCGACTTGCTGGCGGCGGTGAACGAGCCCAGCTCCACCACCTGCACGAAGTAGAAAATGTCGGTGAGATCCTGCATCGGTGTCCTTCCGTGCCTTCCCGGGCGAGCCGGGCCAAGTAGTCGCAATGTCTTGCTGCAATGCGTAATCGCATACGATTGTTCTGCGATCATGGACATTAAACGCAATGACCATGACTTATCCATGCCCTGCCGCAAGGTGAATACTCCCTGACGGGAGACGGCCGGGTGCGCGGGAAGCACTCCAGGGGGAGGCCGGAACAATCACTCACGCTAGCCAAGGGGCTTCAAGCCATGCGTGTGATTTCGTGGATTCTTGCGGGATTGGTGTGTACCGGACTGGGAACGGGCGGTTTGCTGCTGGGCGCGCGCGACGTGCAGGCGCAGCAGGCGGCCGCGACGGCCCCCGATGACGGAGCGCACAGTCCTTCCAGCGGCCTCAGCCAGAGCGATATCGCGAGGATGCTGCCGGCGACCGACATGGGCGCAGGCAGTGCCCTGCCGCCCGGGCATCCGTCGATGTCACCGGCCGGAGGCGGCGACGTCGGTACCGCCACGCCGTTCGATGCGGCCTCGATTCCGGTCAATCCGCAGGCGCCCGACGCCGATGCGATCGGTGCGAAGACCTGCGTGGCCTGCCATGCGCAGGAAAACATCCAGGCCTCGCACTCGCTGCACGTGGCCTCGTTCCGTGCCGGCGCCGCCAACAGCGGCCCGCAGGCGGCCTGCGAGAGCTGCCACGGCCCGGGCTCCGAGCATGCCAAGGATCCGACCAAGGCCGGCGCGATCATCGGTTTCACCCACGACGCGGCCACCCCGCCGCAGGTACAGGCCGGGGTGTGCCTGAGCTGCCATGCCGGCGGCGCGCGCCAGCACTGGGTCGGCTCGATCCACCAGACCCGCGACCTGTCGTGCACCGACTGCCACAACCCGATGGCCAAGCTGTCGCCGGAAGGCGTGCTGGCCAAGTCGTCGATCAACGAGGTCTGCGCCAGCTGCCATCAGGACATCCGCGCCAAGTTCAACCGTCGCTCGCACATGCCGCTGCCGGAAGGGCAGATGGCCTGCACCGATTGCCACAATCCGCATGGCTCGATCACCAAGCCGCTGCTGAAGACCGACACGGTCAACGAGACCTGCTACAGCTGCCACGCCGAGAAGCGCGGCCCGTTCCTGTTCGAGCATGCGCCGGTGCGCGCCAACTGCCTCAACTGCCACGACGTGCACGGCTCCAACCAGCAGACCCTGCTGGCCGCGCCGATCCCGATGCTGTGCCAGCAGTGCCACACCATGACGCGCCATCCGAACGACATGCAGAGCGCGGCAGGCATCGGCACCGGGCCGGCACCGGATGAGCGGTTGATGGGCCGTGGCTGCCTGACCTGCCACAGCAACATCCACGGCTCCAACAATCCTTCCGGCCCGAAGTTCCATAAATGACGGAGACGGACGATGACTGCGCTGAAAGGAAACCGCACGATACCGGCCACTCTGCTGGCAACCGGGCTGCTGCTGGGCCTGTCCGGATGGAGTGACGCCCGAGCCGGCGACACCAGCGACACCATGCGCGTGGGCGACATGCAGTACGGCAACGGACTGGACCTGCGCGGCTGGACGCCGATGCTGCATCCGTCTGACCCGGACGGCATGTCGTTGCTGCATGCCGGCATGCTGCGCACGCCCACCGGCATGCTCTATCCGTATCCCCAGGCGGTGCCGGAAGAGCGTCGGCTGGGCTCGGGCGACTGGACCTGGAACGGGTTGCTGGAATTGGGCTACCTGCACGTCGGCGGCGATCGCAACGCGCAGTATTTCCGCCAGTACGACGACTGGAAGAGCGGCGCGGTGCTGGGCCTGCTCGCCTTCGATTTCAACAACCGCAGCACCGGCAGCTACGTGGACTTCCGCGGCAGCCGGATCAGCGGTGACGACCAGTTCTACCGGCTGCGTGCCGGTCGCTACGGCAGCTATCGCGTCGAGGGTTTCTACCGCGACATGCCGCACGCGGTGGCGACCAACGCCTACCCGATCTGGGATGGCGTTGGCAGCACCAACCTGACCCTGCCGGCACCGCTGGTGCCCGGTGCCAGCACGCCGGCCGACGTGGCGGCGGTATCGGCGGCGACCCCGCGCCGGCAGATCGGCCTGGTGCGCACCCGCACCGGCCTGGGCTACGAGGGCGTGCTGTACCGCAACTGGATCGGCTCGGCCTCGATCACCAACGAGAAGCGCACCGGCACCCGCCTGTGGGGCGGCTCGATGTTCTTCAACTTCCCGTTCCCCGACAACGGCGGTGCGCTGGAAACGGTGCGGCCGATCGACTTCCGCACCACCGACATCAACCTCAGCGTGCGCAACGTCGGCAAGCTGTGGCACTTCCTGGCCACCTACAACGGCTCGTTCTTCCGCAACCACAAGGACCGGCTCGACTTCGAGAGCCCGTTCGCGCTGTGGAACGTGGTCGGCACGCCGCAGGTGGGCGACATCAAGAACGGCGAGTTCTCGCTGGAACCGGACAACGACTACCACAACATCCGGCTGGACCTGTCGCGCGAGCTGAAGGGCAACGGCCAGTTCACCATCGCCGGTGCCTGGGGCACGATGCGCCAGAACGACGCGCTGCTGCCGCCGACCACCTGCACCGGCACTGCCGGCATCTTCATCGCGCCGCCGGTGGACTACACCTTCCAGTGCGCCAACTGGAACACCACCGACGCGCTGTCGCGCAAGAGCGCCAACGCACGCATCGACACCGGCCTGCTCGACGCGCGGGTCACCTTCCGGCCCACGCCGACCTTCGGCTGGCACGCCAACCTGCGCTGGTACCGCGAGGACAACAAGACCCGTTACCTGGCCTACAACCCGCTCACCGGCCAGTACGGCTACATCTCCGAGAACGGCTCGCAGGGCAGCATCGTGCCGGGCGAAACCGGCATCTTCGATCCGAACAACCCGCTGTACCAGTCCTACATGGTCAGCGTGCGCAACGTGCCGTTCGGTTATGACGACACCATCCTCGAGCTGGGCACCGACTGGCAGATGGGTCGCAAGACCTCGCTGGGCGTCACCTACACCTATGACCACAACCAGCCGAAGTACCGCGAGCGCAAGCGCGTGGACGACCAGCGCATCAAGTTCGACTGGGTCAGCCGTGACGTGATCGGCGCCACCGTGCGGCTGAGCTGGGAGTACGCCAAGCGCGATGGCGACAAGTACGACTACGATCCGTACCACCCGTTCTTCTCCGAGTCGCTGCCCGGCTTCGTCGACCCGGCCACCGGCCTGGCCGCGCATACCGTGGCGGACATGCGCAAGTACGACCTGTCCGACCGCACCGAGAGCAAGGCGCGCGCGATCATCACCTACCCGTGGGGCGACTCGGCCACGCTGTCGGCCACCTTCTACGGCAACCGCGACAGCTATGACGCGGTGATCGGCCGGCAGGACTCGCGCACCACCGGCAGCACCGTGCAGTGGGACTGGCAGCCTTCGCCGGCGACCACCATGAATGCCTACATCGGCGCGGAAAGCTCGCGCATGGGCATCGCCAACGTGGCCGACAACGAGGCCCTGATCGGCGCCGACATCGGCCAGACCGACGCCAACCTCGGCGGTCCGCTGTATCCGCTGGCCAACCGCTGGTGGACCTTCGACCGCGAAAGCAACAGCAACGCCGGCCTCGGTTTCAGCCACGACTTCGGCCGCGTGCGCTTCGACCTGAACTACGACTTCACCCGTTCGCTGGGCCATGTCGGCTACGACTACGCCTCGTTGACCGGGCTGGCCTACCAGGGGCCCGATGCGGTGGCGGTGGTCGGCGACGGCTTCCCCGACAACAAGTACCGCACCAACTCGCTGGACATGGGCCTGAGCTTCCGCCTCAGCAAGGATGTCGGCATGCGCCTGTTCGGCCGTTACCAGACCGGCGCGTTCAGCGACTGGCACTACGCCGGCTTCAACAACACGCTGAGCTACGACCATCGCCTGTACACCGACAAGGGCGGCGAGCTGCACTACAGCGCCAGCCTGGTCGGCGTGATGCTGAACCTGAAGCTGTGAGGAGCGCCGGCATGACGTACCGCAAGAACCTCCTGCTGGCCGGTCTGCTGCTGGCTGGCATCGCCGTCCAGGCCAGCGCGCAGGACGCGCCCGCCGCGGCAACGGACAGCACCGCGCCGACGGCGACCTGGGATCTGCGCCGGATGCAGCCGGTGTCCGGTGATGCCCAGGCCGGCGCCGCCAAGGCTGCCGTCTGCGCTGCCTGCCATGGTGCGCAGGGCGTGGCGATCGCCCCCAACTTCCCCAATCTGGCCGGCCAGTCGGCGACCTATCTGTACGTCCAGCTCAAGGAATTCCACGACGGTGGTCGCAACGATCCGGTGATGACCGGCCAGGCGGCGGCGCTGAGCGACCAGGACATGCGCGATCTGGCCAGCTACTACGCCGGCATGGCACCGAAGGCGGCCGGCCAGGCGGATGCCTCGTCGCGTGGTTCACAGCTGTATCTGGCCGGCGATCCGGCCAAGGGCATTCCGCCCTGCCAAGGCTGCCACGGGGTCGATGCGCTCGGTCCGAAGCCGCATCCGAGCAGCGCTCCGCAACCGTCATGGGCCACCTGGCCGCGGTTGCGCGGGCAGTCGTCGTTGTACGTCGCCAAGCAGCTGGCCGACTTCAAGAGCGGCGCCCGTGCCGGCAGTACCAATGCCAGGGTGATGCAGGGCGTGGCACGGACGCTGGACGATGAGGACATGCAGGCGCTGTCGGGCTGGCTGTCGAACTTCTGATCCGCCGCCAGCCGCCTTGCCGCTTTCGGGTGGCGCAGGGTTCCGCGATGTCGGGCGATGCCCGAGCTCAGGTACGGCGGACGTATGCCCCCTGATGCAGGAGCCCGCTCGCGGGCGATGCTCCTGGGCTTGCGCCGGGAATGGGGAATGGGGAATGGGGAATGGGGAATAAAAGCAGGAGCATCGCCCGCGAGCGGGCTCCTGCGGGGCTGCGGTGGTTCGTGAGGCGGCGGGAACGAGGCTCTTCTCTCGCTCCTCACTCCTCTGAGCCCGCTCCTCGCTTCCCCACCAGCTTGATCTCGAACAGCTTCGGCCAGCTCTTGCCGGTGACGAACAGGCGTTTTCCGTGGGCGTCCCAGGCAATGCCGTTGAGCACGTCGTCGATCGGATTGGGCAGGGTGCTGCTGTCGAACAGGCCGCTGAGGTCGATCCAGCCGACCACATGGCCGCTGGCCGGGTCGATGCGGGCAATGCGTTCGGTCAGCCAGACGTTGGCGTAGATCTCGCCGTCCACCCATTCCAGTTCGTTGAGCTGGGGCACCGGCTGGCCGTCGGCGGTGACGTCGATGCGGCGCACTTCCTGCAGGGTCTCGGGGTCGAGCACGCGCAGCTGGCTGGTGCCGTCGCTCATGTAGATGTGACTGTCGTCGCGGGTCAGTGCCCAGCCTTCCCCGGGATAGTTGAAGCGGGCTTTCGGCTCGAAGCTGGCCAGGTCGTAGATGATGCCGGTCTGCTGCTGCCAGGTGAGCTGGATCAGGCGGTCCTTCCAGTCAATGATGCCTTCGCCGAAATACTGCGTCGGCAGGCGCTGGATCTGCACCACCTCGCCGCTGGCCAGATCCACCTTGCGCACGGTTGACTGGCCGTTGTGGCCGGTGCTCTCGTAGAGATGGCCGTCCTTGAAGAACAGGCCCTCGGTGTACGCGCCGGTGTCGTGCGGATAGGTGTGCACGACTTTGTAGCCGTAGACCGGGATGGCCGCATGGGCGGCAGCGGTGCAGGTGAGCAGGGCGAGGGCGGCGAGTGGCGTGGTCCAGCGGAGCATCGGTCGGATTCCCGGAAGGGTGAATGCCTAGCCTAGCGAACGCACGCGGAAATTGCGGCCCTTGATCTTTCCCGCGCGCAGCCGCTCCAGCGCCTTGTTGGCCAGTGGCCGGCTGATCGCCACGTAGGCGCGGGTGGCGAACACGTCGATCTTGCCGACGTCCTTCGCCACCAGCCCGGCGTCGCCGGTCAGCGCGCCGAGGATGTCGCCGGGGCGCAGCTTGTCCTGGCGGCCGGCGTCGATCACCAGCGTTTTCATCGGCGCCAGATGCAGGGTCTTGCCGCGCGGCGGAGCGATCTTCAGCGGGCGCCAGGGCAGTGGCGCGCCCTGGAGATCCTCGATGTTGGACGCCTTGGGCAGCTCGCGTGGCGTGCACAGGGTGATCGCCAGGCCGGATTCGCCGGCGCGGCCGGTACGGCCGATGCGGTGGGTGTGGGTTTCCGGGTCGTGCGCGATGTCGTAGCTGATCACCAGCGGCAGCGCGGCGATGTCCAGCCCGCGCGCGGCCACGTCGGTGGCCACCAGCACCGAGCAACTGTGGTTGGCGAAGCGCACCAGCACTTCGTCGCGGTCGCGCTGCTCCATGTCGCCGTGCAGCGGCAGGGCGGAAAAACCGCGCTGATCCAGCTCCAGCGCCACAGCGTCGACGTCGCGGCGCATGTTGCAGAACACCAGCGCCTGGCTGCCCGGTTCGGCGGCCAGCAGTTGCGCCAGCGCGTCGGTCTTGCGGGATGGCTCGACCTCGTGGAAGCGCTGTTCGATCGCCGGCTTCGCGTCGGCTGGCGCATCCACGGTGATCTCGACCGGATTCTTCTGCACCCGTGCGCTGACCGCGCGGATGTCGTCGGGGTACGTGGCCGAGAACAACAGGGTCTGGTGGTGTTTGGCGATGCGTCCGACGATGTCGTCGATGGCCTCGGAAAAGCCCATGTCGAGCATGCGGTCGGCCTCGTCCAGCACCAGCACCTTGATCCCGCCGCCGTGCAGGCTGCCGCGCTTGAGGTGTTCCTGCACGCGACCGGGCGTGCCCACCACGATGTGCGGGTCATGCGTCAGCGAGGCCAGCTGCGGCCCCAGCGGCATGCCGCCGCACAGGGTCAGCAGCTTCACGTTGGGGATGTTGGCGGCCAGCTTGCGGATCGACTTGCTGACCTGATCGGCCAGCTCACGGGTGGGACACAGCACCAGCGCCTGCAGCCGGATGGTCTCCACCTCCAGCGCCTGCAGCAGGCCCAGCCCGAAGGCGGCGGTCTTGCCGCTGCCGGTCTGCGCCTGCGCGATCACGTCGCGGCCTTCCAGCATCGGCGGCAGGCTTTGCGCCTGCACCGGGGTCATGTCGGCGTAGCCGAGGGTCTCGACGCTGGCGAGCAGGGCGGGTTTGAGCGGGAGCGAGCTGAAGGAAGTCATGCGACATGATCGCATCGGAGAGCAGGGAATGGGGAATGGAGAGAAGGGAATCGGGGCAGCTGACTTGCATCCTTGCGCCGTGTCATTGACCCTGTAGAGCTTTCTTTTCAGTGAATCCCGCCATGGACATCGTTTTCATCGAGGATCTGCGCATCGATGCCGTGATCGGCATCTACGACTGGGAGCGCCGGGTGCGGCAGACCTTGTCGCTGGACATCGAGATGGCCTTCGACAACACCGTGCCGGCGGCCAGCGACGACATCGCGCTGACGCTGAACTACAAGGACGTGTCCAAGCGGCTGATCGACTACGTGGGTGGTTCCAGCTTCGGCCTGGTCGAGACCCTGGCCGAGCGCTGCGCGGCGATCATCCGCGAGGAATTCGGCGTGGGCTGGGTGCGGCTGAAGCTGTCCAAGCCCGGTGCGGTGCGTGGCGCCAAGGCCGTGGGCGTGCGCATCGAGCGCGGCACGCGCCCGGCATGAGCATGGCGTGAACTTTCGCTGCCCCGATTCCCGTGGGCTGGCTTTCGGCTGTTCGCGCTCGATGCTGCCCCGTCCCTGTCCGCGCTGAACGGTGCGGGCTCCGACCCGACAGGAAACCGATGATGCAGGATCTGCAACACCTGATGACCCTTCCCTGGATGCGCACGACGCTGGGCGTGCTGGCCTTGCTGCTGGTGGCCCTGCTGGCCGGCTGGCTGGCCCGGCGGGTGCTCGTGCGCGTGATGGGCACCATCGCCGCGCGTACCGCCTGGCAGTGGGATGACGCGCTGGTCAAGCGGCGTACCTTCCTGTGGCTGGCACGGATGATCCCGGCGGCGCTGATCCAGTTCGGGATCGTGTTGATTCCCGGCATTCCGCCGGGCGTCGAACTGGTGATCGGCAAGATCATGATGGCGCTGATGGTGCTGTTCACCGTGATGGCGATCAATGCCGCGCTGTCGGCGGTGGAAGACCTGTACCGCGAAACCCCCCGTGGCAAGGAGCACTCCATCAAGGGCTTGATGCAACTGATCAAGCTGGGACTTTTCGTGGTGGCCGCGCTGGTGGTCATCGCCGTGGTCACCGGCCGGCACGTGGGCCTGCTGCTGTCCGGGCTGGGCGCGATGTCGGCCGTGCTGATGCTGATCTTCAAGGACACCATCCTCGGCTTCGTGGCCGGGGTGCAGCTTTCCACGAACGACATGCTGCGGGTCGGCGACTGGATCACCATGCCTGGTGGCGTGGTGGATGGCGATGTCATCGACATCACGCTGTACACCGTGAAGGTGCGCAATTTCGACCGCACCATCTCCACCGTGCCGACCTGGAAGCTGATCTCCGACAGCTACCAGAACTGGCGTGGCATGTCCGAATCGGGTGGCCGGCGGATCAAGCGTTCGTTGCTGATCGATGCGTCGAGCGTGCAGTTCCTCGATGCGGCCGCGCTGGAACGGCTGGGCCGTTTCCGCCTGCTGGACGGTTACCTTGGCGCCAAGCACACCGAGCTGGCCGAGTGGAACCGGAGCCTGGGCGAGGCGGGTGAGCAGGCCGTCAATCGCCGCCGGCTCACCAACCTGGGCAGCTTCCGCGCCTACATCAGCGCCTACCTCGCCGGCCATCCGCGCATCCATCACGGGATGAGCTGCATGGTGCGCCAGCTGGCCAGCGACGGGCGCGGCATTCCGCTGGAGTTGTACTGCTTCACCGCCACCACGGTCTGGGCGGAGTACGAGAACATCCAGAGCGACATCTTCGACCACCTGATCGCACTGGCGCCGGAGTTCGGACTGGCGCTGTACCAGCCGCCGACCGGACGCGACGTGCGTGCGGCCATGGTTCCCGCTGCGGCGATGGACGCGTGAAGGGCATGGCACGCGTCTACCTGAGCCTGGGCTCGAATATCGAGCCGCAACATCACCTGTCGGCGGCGATCGCGGCGCTGCGCGAGCGCTTTGGCGACATCACGGTATCGCCGGCCTACCGCAGCCGCTCGGTGGGTTTCGACGGCGCCGATTTCGTGAACCTGGCGGTGGGACTGGATACCGACATGGCACCGCAGCCGCTGAACGACTGGCTGCACGCGCTGGAAGACCGCCAGGGCCGGCGGCGCGACGTGCCACGCTATGCCGATCGCACGCTGGACATCGACATCGTGTTCCACGGCGTGCTGGTGCTTGATGGTCCCGGCCACCTGCAGCTCCCGCGCAAGGAATTGCAGCACGCCTTCGTGTTGCGGCCGATCGCCGACATCGCACCGGATTTCCGCCACCCGGTCAGCGGCATCCGCATGGCCGACCTGTGGGCCGCCTTCCCGCAGCAGGACGAGCCGCTGCAGGTTGTATCGCTGGAACCCTCCCGGTAGGGCGGGCACCGCCCGCGGATGTGGCCCGCACGTGCTGTCGGGCGGGAGCGGGATCCGTGCGCGAGGGGAGGGCATTGCCCGCCTTGCGAGAGGTGTGGCCAATGGTCAAGATGGGCCGTTGATTCGCGAGGAACGGGAACCATGGCTGGAAAATTCACGCGCAGTTGGTCGTTGATGAAGGCGAGTGCGGCGGTACTGCGCTCGGACAAATCGCTGTTGCTGTTTCCGCTGCTGTCGGGGATCTGCACGGTGCTGGTGGCGGCCAGTTTCCTGGTGCCGGCCAGTTTCATCGTGGTCGGGCATGTCCAGGCTGGCGGGGAGTCGGCGCGGGAGTTGCCACTGGCGGCCTGGCTGCTGATGTTCGCGTTCTACCTGGTGCAGTACTTCGTGATCGTGTTCTTCCAGGTCGCGCTGACCGGTGCGGCGCTGATGCATCTGCGCGGCGAGCAGGCCAGCGTCGGCGCGGGTCTGGCGGTGGCTCGAAGCAAGCTGGGTGCGATCTTCGGCTACGCGCTGATCGCCGCCACGGTGGGCTTGCTGCTGCGCATGCTGCAGGAGCGCCTTGGCCTGATCGGACGACTGGTGGTCGGTTTCGTCGGCCTGGCCTGGACCGTGGCCACCTTCCTGGTCGCGCCGATCCTGGCCAGCCAGGAGGTGGGCCCGGTCGATGCGGTCAAGCGCAGCGCGGAGCTGCTCAAGCGCAGCTGGGGCGAGAACCTGATCGGCAATGCCGGCATCGGCGTGGTGTTCTCGCTGCTGATGGTGCTGGCCATGCTGCTGGCCGCGGCGCTGCTGGTTGGCGCGGCGGCGCTGAAGTCGGTGGCGGTGCTGGTGGCGGCCGTGGTCGTGGTGGTGCTGGGACTGGCCCTGCTCGCCCTGATCCAGGCCTCGCTGCAAGGCATCTACTCGGCCGCGCTGTACCGCTACGCCGACGCCGGCGAAACCAGCCCCGGCTTCGACCAGGCCCTGCTGCAGCAAGCGTTCTCGCGCAAGTCGTAAAGCCCGCCCCCTCCGTAGGAGCCCGCTCGCGGGCGATGCCTTTGGGCCGGGATTGGGGATTCGGGATTGGGGATTCGCAAAAGCATCGCCCGCAAGCGGGCTCCTACGGTGTTGGGTCGGGGTTTGGGGGATGGATTGGCTCGGCACGCCGTGCCCCGGCGCTCGGTCGGGCGATGCCCGACCTGCACCACGATTTGTAGGAGCCCGCTTGCGGGCGATGCTTTTGCTTTTGCGAATCCCCAATCCCGAATCCCCAATCCCGCCTCAAAAGCATCGCCCGCGAGCGGGCTCCTGCGGGGTGGCTCAGACGGACAGGGTGCGGCCGCCGTCCACGCGGATGATCTGGCCGGTGATGAACGGCGTGTCGCGCAGCAGCCACAGCACGGTGCCGGCGACGTCTTCGGGGTTGCCGGCGCGTTGCAGCGGGGTGCGCGCCAGCAGCGCCTGCTGGTCGTCGTGGGGCTTGCCGTCGCTGGGCCACATCACCGCGCCGGGGGCCACGCCGTTGACACGGATTTCCGGGCCCAGCTCCAGTGCCAATGAGCGGGTCATCGCCGCCAGCGCGGCCTTGGCCATGCCGTAGAGGGTGTGGCCGGCCAGCGGACGCTCGGCGTAGATGTCGACCAGGTTGACGATTGCGCCGCGGCTCTCGCGCAGCGCGGGAATCGCCGCCTGGCTGAGGAAGAACGGTGCCTGCGCGTTGGAGGCGAACAACTCGTTCCATTGCGCCGGGGTGGCGCTGCCCAGCGGGGTGGGGAAGAACGCCGAGGCGTTGTTGACCAGCGCATCCAGCCGACCGTAGCGGGCCAGCAGGCGCCGGATCATGCCCGGCAGGGCGGCCAGTTCACCCAGCTCGGCCTGCAGCAGCAGGGTGCTGTCACTGCGCTGCCGTTCCAGTTCGTCGGCCAGCGCCTGCGCGTCATTGGCCGAGTGACGGTAGTGCAATGCCAGGTCGTAGCCGGCCGCATGCAGGGTGCGCGCGATGACCGCGCCGACGCGGCGGCCGGCGCCGGTGATCAGGGCGACGGGGCGATCGTGACGTGGCGACATGCGGCGGCTCCTGCGGGTGACGGCGGCCAGCTTGCCGCAAAAGCGTCCGGCGCGTCACCCGCCATGCTTCACTCGGCCTTGGGCTTGCCGCGCTTGCGCGTGGCCACCTTGCGCGCGGTGCTTGCGACCTTGCGTGCGGCGCTGTTCACCGCCTTGTCGACCAGCGTGTCGACCACGCGCTTCCGCCGGCGGGCCGGTTCCGGTTCGGCGCTGGCCTCGTCGCCCTCGTTGGCGATTTCGCCCTCGAACATCGCGATCGCGGTGGCGGCCACCTGGCCGGTGTCGTAGTAGGCGTACGCCCCCACGCCCAACGCGCCGACCACCGGCAACCAGCGCGAGACGCCCTTGCCCAGGGTGCGCCCGGTGATCTTGATGCCGATCTGCCGCGCCACCCGTTCGGCCATGCCCCAGGACATGCGGCGGAACACCAGCCGGTCACCCATGCGTACCACCAGGTCGCGGAAGGCCTGCGCCGCGGTGTGGCGGAACAGGCACCACATCATCTGCTCGCGGCCCAGCGTGGCGTGCTTGCCGTAGGCGGCGGCGATGTCGCTGACCATCTGGCCCTGGATCTTCCAGATCGCCAGCAGCTCCGGCAGCAGGGTCAGCCAGCCCAGCGGTCCGGGCGGCAAGGCCAGCGAGCCGGCGGTGAGCGCGGCGCGCTGGGCGGCACGGTTGGCCAGCCGGCGTGCTTCGCCAGCCGGGTCGCTGGCGCTGTCGACCTTGCTGCCGGGCACGTGGCTGACGAAATCCAGGATCGCCTCGGCGATCCGGCCATGCTCGACGACGGCGGGCACGGCAGGGACCTGCTTGCTGGAAGAACTCATGCGTGGCTCCGAAAGGCTGGCATCGCGCCAGTCTAGGCGAAGGGCGTGAAGCGCGGCTCAACACGGAGGCGCGAGGCGTATCGGCTATCCTTCGCGCCTGCCGTCACGGATATGCCTCATGCCCTCCCGCCTTCCCGAAGCCGGCGCCGACGAACGCGCCCATTCCGACCATTTGCTGCAGTTGCTGCGCGAGCTGATCGCCTCGCACGGGCCGTTGCCGTTCTCGCAGTACATGGAGCGTTGCCTGTACGCGCCCGGCCTGGGCTACTACAGCGCCGGGCGCACCAAGTTCGGTGCGGCCGGCGATTTCGTCACCGCGCCGGAGCTGGGCGAGCTGTTCGCCGGCTGCGTGGCCAACGTGGTGCAGCCGGTGCTGGCGATGCTGGGCGAGGAGGCGGATGTCCTCGAGCTGGGCGGTGGCAGCGGCGCGTTCGCCGAGGCGCTGCTGAAGGCGCTGGATGCCGCCGGCAGCCTGCCGCGGCAGTACCTGATCCTCGAACCCAGCGCCGATCTGCGCGAACGCCAGCGCGAACGGCTGGCGGCGAATCTGCCGGCGGCGGTCAATGCGCGCGTGCAGTGGCTGGACCGGCCGCCGGAGGAGGACTGGCGCGGCGTGCTGTTCGCCAACGAGGTGATCGACGCATTGCCGGCCACGCGTTTCACCGTGCGCGACGGCGAGGTCTACGAGGAACACGTGACACTGGACGGCGAAGGCGGCCTGCGCCGCGTCGATCGTCCCGCCGATGCGCTGGTGGCCGGCGCGGTTCGCCATGTCGAACGCGATCTCGGCCGCGAATTCGCCGATGGCTACCGCTCCGAAATCCTGCCGCAGCTGCCGTACTGGATCCAGGCCGTGGCCGGCTCGCTGGTGGCCGGCCTGATGCTGTTCGTCGACTACGGTTACGTGCGCCGCGAGTTCTACCTTCCCGAGCGGGACGACGGCACCTTGATGGCGCATTACCGTCACCACGCGCACAACGATCCGCTGTACCTGCCCGGCTTGAACGACCTGACTGCCTCGGTCGATTTCACCGCGTTGGCCGAGGCCGGCAACAGCGCCGGCTTCGGCGTTGCCGCCTATCTGCCGCAGGCCCATTTCCTGATCGGCGCCGGCCTGCAGCAGGTGTTCGAGGCCGCGCACGAGGCCGCCGCCGACGAGCACGCCCGCTACCGCCTGTCGCAGGAAACCAAGCGCCTGATGCTGCCCGACCAGATGGGCGAACGCTTCCAGGCGATGCTGCTGGCCCGCGGCCTGGACGCCTTGCCGCTGCCGGCCGAGCTGCTGGCGGCAGACCAGGGAGCAAGGCTTTAGAGCGAGGAGTGAGTTCAGAGGAGTGAGAAGTGAGAGAAGAGCATGAGGCTGCGACGCCTTTACTCACTTCTCACTCCTCTGAACTCACTCCTCGCTCTAAAGCACTCACTTCTCGGATGGCTGCGGCGCGCGCCTTCTGCATGGCTTCGCCGATGGCGGGGCCTTTCAGGCCTTGCGCCACGAAGGGGGCGGCGGTGATCGCGGCGGCGGCGTTGCGGGCGGCGCGAAGGTGGGCCGCTTGCGGGTAGTCGTCGTGCTCATGGCCGAGGCGGCCGCGTGCGTCGGCTTTGCAGGCGGCGAGGAAAACCTCCAGCCGTGACGGGCGGCGCAGTGCGTCGAGCGCGCCGAGCAGTTTCAGCACGGTGGTCGGCTTCAGCTCGAAGGCGCGATGTGCGTTGAGGTGTTCGCGGCAGACCAGCTCGGCCAGCGCGGCGTGTTCGGTGGGGACTTTAAGCCGTTCGGCCAGCGCGCGTACCGGCGCCACGCCGCGCTGCTCGTGGCCGATGTGGCGCGGCAGCACGTCGGCCGGCGTCAACGCCTTGCCGAGGTCGTGCAGCAGCGCGCAGAAGCCGACCAGATCATCGCCCGGCGCCAACTTCGCCGCCGCATCCAGCACCAGCTCGACGTGGATGCCGCAGTCGATTTCCGGGTGGTACTCGGCCCGCTGCGGCACGCCGTACAGCGCGTCGATCTCGGGAAACAGCACGGCCAATGCGCCGCAATCGCGCAGCACGCGCAGGAAGGCCGAGGGTTGTGGTTCGCCCAGCGCCTTGCGCGTTTCGGCCCAGACCCGTTCGGGTACCAGATGGTCGACCTCGCCGTCGGCCACCATCTGCCGCATCAGCGCCATGGTCTCCTCGGCCACGGTAAAGCCCAGCGGCGCGAAGCGGGCGGCGAAACGTGCCACCCGCAGCACCCGCACCGGATCCTCGACGAAGGCCGGCGACACGTGGCGCAGCACGCGCGCCTCCAGGTCGCGCACGCCGCCGAAGGGATCGGTCAAGGTGCCGTCGGCGTCGCGCGCGATCGCGTTGATGGTCAGGTCGCGCCGGGCCAGATCCTGTTCCAGCGTCACCGTGGCATCGGCCTGGAACACGAAGCCGTGGTAGCCCCGCCCGGTCTTGCGCTCGGTCCGCGCCAGCGCGTATTCCTCGCCGGTCTGCGGATGCAGGAACACCGGAAAATCCTTGCCCACCGGTTGGTAACCCAGCGCCAGCATGTCCTCGGGCAACGCCCCGACCACCACGTGGTCATGGTCGACCACCGGACGATTCAACAAGGCATCGCGTACCGCGCCGCCGACCAGATAGATATGCATCATCGGATGATGCCACGCGCCAAGGTGGAATGAGCCGGCAAGGGCGAGCAGTGGAGTCCGCGTTTTCAAGAGCATCGCCCGCGAGCGGGCTCCTGCAGGGGGCGGGGCGTAGGTCGAGCATTGCCCGACGATGCGGGTTCGTCGCACCCCGGCCCTTGCGCGTGGGTCGTCGCCTCGAATCCCGACCAGACAACGTAGGAGCCCGCTCGCGGGCGATGCTTTTGGTGTCCCACCCGCCTCAGGGGCATCGCCCGCGAGCGGGCTCCTACAAGGGGGGGTGTTTGCGGGGTTCGTCGGGTGCGGGGCAGGTGACGGCGCGCCGGACGTCGCCTGGCAGTGGTGGTGACCACGGCTGGCCGATCGGGCCCATGCGGCGGGCCAGCGGCAGTGCGTCGCCGTTGAGGCGCCAGTCGTAGATCAGGCTGAATGCCATCACCCGCGCCACGTATTCGCGGGTTTCCTTGAATGGCATGGTTGCCACGAACAGGTCCGGCGGCAGCTGGCTGCGTGCTTCCAGCCACTGGTCGACGCGGTTGGGGCCGGCGTTGTACGCCGCGCTGGCCAGCCACGGCGAGCCGGCGTAGCGCTCGGCCATCTGCGCCAGGTAACGCGTGCCCAGGGTGATGTTGGTCACCGGGTCGTACAGGCTGGTGCCGCCGCGCCAGGGCAGTCCGTTGCGCTTGGCCACCTGTTCGGCGGTGACCGGCAACAGCTGCATCAGGCCGCGGGCGTCGGCGCCGGAATGGGCGTCGCTGACCCAGGCGCTCTCGGCGCGCAGGATGCCGTAGGCCCAGGCCGGCTCGATCCCGGCCTGCCGCGATTGCTCGACCACGCCATCCTGGCTGGCCAGCGGAAAGCGCAGTTCATAGGCACGCAGGGCGTCGCCACTGCTGAGCACGAACACGGCGCGGTCGAACCAGCCGCGTTGGTTGGCCAGCATCGCGGCGGTGCGCAGGGTGGCCTGGTCGGCGCCCTTCAAGGCACTGTTCCACTCGCGCCGGGCCAGCCATGGCAGGTCGACGGCGTACAGCTCGAACGCGCGCTGCAGTCCGGGGCGCGTCAGCAACTGGCGTTCGCGCGCGGGATCGGCGGTCAGCGCCAGCGGGCAGATCGCATATGGCTGATGCAACTGATCGGCGGCGAGGAAGCCGAAATAGGTGGCCTGGCCGGCGAGGCTGGCAAACAGCGGTTGCGCCTGCCCGGTGCGGCCCAGCGACTGCAGTGCGCGGGCATGGAAATAGCGCCATTCGTCGGTCTGCTGCTGGCCGGCGGGCATGGCTTCGATGCCGGCCAGCACTTCGCGCCAGTCCTGCCGCGACAGCGCCACGCGCACGCGCCATTCGCGGGTGGCGTCGGTCTGCGCGGTGGCCGGCAGGGCCTGCAGGCGCTGCAGCGCGTCGTCCTCGAAGTCGGTGGCACGGAACAGCGCCAGCGTCTGCAGAATCTGCGTGCGCTGGGCAGCGCTGAAGGTGAAGCGCGACTGCACCGTCGGCCAGGCGGCGTCGGCATCGGAGGGCTGGCGGCGGGCCAGCCGGGTCAGTGCCAGCGTGACCGCTTGCCGGTGACGTGGCGTGTCGGGCCAGCCGGTGGCGTCGGCGAGCGCGCCGGCGGGATCACGCAAGGCCTGCACCTGATGTTGGATGGCCGTCGTTTCCTCGCTCGGCAGCATGCTGGCGAGGCTGGCGGCGGTGCCGGCCTGGCCGGCGTCGATGGCGCGGTCGATGCGTGCCAGCAGCCGGTCATGGGTGAGCAGGCCTTGCATGCGGGCGGCATCCAGCACCGGGTCGCAGGCGGCAGGCAGGTTGAGGCGCGACCACAGCGTGGCCAGGTCGCGCTGGAAATCCAGCGTGGCGCCGCCGGCCATGCGCGCCTGCAGCGCGTCGCAGCTCAGCGCATCGCCCATGCCCGGCCGATACAGCGCCAGGAAGCCGCTCCAATCCTGCCGGCGGGCCAGTTCCAGCAGGTAGTTGCGCCGCAGGTCGGCGGCCGGGATCAGGTCGGGGTAGCGCGTCAGATAGGCCTGCACCGTGGCGCGGTCCACTTGCCGGATGTCGTGCTCCAGCGCGGCGGCCTCGAGGTAGGGATACAGCGGATAGTCGCGCAGGCCACGGGCCAGTGCCCGCCAGTCGTCGCCACCGCGTTGCGCGCTGGCCCAGGCCTGGCGGAAGGCCGCGCGCTGCGTCGCGTCGACGTCGTCGGCGTGGGCCGCGCCGGACGTGGCGAGGCTGCCGGCCAGCAGCCAGGCCAGGCAAAGGTGTCGCAACGAAGAGGCAAGAGACATCCGGATTTCCGCATTCGATTCCGTTGCAGTGTATCGGATGGCTGGCGCGGCCCCTTCGGCGGCGGCGCCCCCTGCTAAGCTTGCGCGCTTCGTCCGCCAACTTCCGGAATCGGCATGTCGCCAGCGTCCCCGCCCGTCTTTCGCCAATGGTTCGTGGCGTGGCTGGTGCTGCTGGCCATCGCGCTGGGCGGCCTGTGCGAGTGGTGGGCGCTGGGCCGTCCGGTGGCCCTGCCTGACGCGCCGTCCGCACGCATCGCCTGCGTTTCGTATGCACCGTTCCGCCGGCCCGGCGAGACGCCGCTGGATCCACAGGCGAAGGTCAGCCCGGAACGGATCGATGCCGATCTGCAGGCCTTGTCGAAGCGCTTTGATTGTGTGCGCACGTATTCGCAGGGGCAGGGCCTGGACGCGGTGCCGGAAATCGCCGGGCGCCATGGCATGACGGTGCTGCTGGGGCTGTGGCTGGGTCGCGACGCGGCGGCCAACGAACATGAGGTGGCTGCCGGCATCGCGCTGGCCAACCGCCATCCGCAGGTGGTGCGCGGGGTGATCGTGGGCAACGAGGTGCTGCTGCGCGGCGAGCTGTCACCGGAGCGCCTGGCCGCCTATCTGCGCCAGGTGCGCGACGCGGTCGAGGTGCCGGTGACCTATGCCGACGTGTGGGAGTTCTGGCTGCGCCATCCCGAGCTGTCCGACGCGGTGGACTACGTCACCATCCACATCCTGCCGTACTGGGAAGACAAGCCGGTGGCACCGGAGCATGCGGTGGAGCACGTGGCCGCGGTGTACCGGCGCGTGCAGCAGGCGTTCCCGGGACGCCGGGTGATGATCGGCGAAACCGGCTGGCCCAGTGCCGGCCGGCCTCGCCAGACCGCCCGTGCCAGCGTGGTCGAGGAGGCGCGCTACCTGCGCGGATTCCTGCGCTATGCGGCCACCGTGGACATGCCCTACAACGTGATCGAAGCCTTCGACCAGCCGTGGAAGCGCGAGCTGGAAGGCACGGTGGGTGGTTACTGGGGCATTTTCGACGGCCACGCCAAGCCGAAGTTCGCGATGCAGGGGCCGGTGGTCGAGGTGCCTCACTGGCAGCGTGGCTGGTGGGCGGCAGCGGCCGGTGCCGGGTTGTTCCTGCTGGTGGGCGGCTGGCGCCGTCGCTGGCGTGGCCGCCTGGCGTTGCTGCTGGCCGGCGTGGCCAGCGGCAGTGCGCTGGCCTGGCAGGCGCGGCAGATGTTCTACGCCTGCCGTGATGCGGGGGAGTGGACGGTGTCGATCGCCGCCTGCGTGCTAGCGCTGTTCACCGCGTTGCGGCTGGCCGGCTGGATCGCGGCGCGGCTGGAGGGCGCCGCGGTGCCGCGCCTGCCGTCGTGGCTGCATCCGGGTTGGTTGTTCGGGCTGGCCTATTACGGCCTGTTGCTGGTGGCCGATGGGCGCTACCGGGATTTTCCGCTGGGCCTGTTCCTGCTGCCCTGTGTCGGTTTCGCGCTGGTCGGCTGGTTGCGCGGGCGCGAAGCATTGCCGCCGCCCTCGGTGGAGCAGCGCTTCCTGTCGGTGGTGTTGCCCCTGCTGGGCGTGGCCGTGCTGGTGCAGGAGGCCGGGCTGACCCCGGCCGCGTGGTCATGGCTGGGGCTGAACCTGCTGCTGGCCTGGCCGGTGTGGCGTGACTGGCGCCTGCAGGCGCAACAGCCGCAGGCTGCCGATCAACACCGCCAGCGCGCCTGATTCGAAGCAGTACAACTGCAGGGCCAGAATCCCCAGCGCCGCGGCCAGCCAGGCCAGCCACGCCCGTCGCTGCCACAGCGCCAGCGCACTGACGGCGAGCGCGGTGATGCCGTAGACGTCATGCAGGAAGCCCAGCACCAGCCATTGGCGCCAGATGCACCACCACGGGTCGTGGCCGCCGCCGCATTGCTGGGCCATCGTGCCGGGTTCGACCACGCCGTAGCGCAGCCAGGCGACGATGGCGGCCACCACCAGCAGCGCCAGCCAGGGCCATGCCCGGCGCGATGATGTCGTGGTCATGGCGAATGATCCGCCTGCGCGGGTTCGCCGACATGGGCCGGCAGGCAGATTTCCGCGGCCAGCGGCAGGTGGTCGGAAAAGGCCCGCGGCAGCGCCCAGACTTTGTCCAGCTGGATCGCCGGCGAGGTGATGATGTGGTCCAGCGCCCGCTTCGGCTTCCAGCTGGGGAAGGTCGGCGTGGCCTGTTCCGGCGGCTGCAGCCGCGAGCGGGCGAACAGCTGCCGCATCTCGGCGCTGTGCGGCTCGGTGTTGAGGTCGCCCATCAGCACCGCGTGCGGGAAGTCCTGCAGCAGCTCGCCGATCATCGCCAGCTGGCTGGCGCGCGCGGGAGCGCTGAGCGAGAGGTGGGCGATCATCACCGCCAGCGCGTTCTCGCCCTCGCCGAACTGCGCCAGCAGCGCGCCACGGCCGGGGATCCGGCTGGGCAACGGGTAGTCCATCACCGAATGCGGCTTGAGCCGGGTGATCAGGCCGTTGGCCGAGTGCGCCACGCCGGCCATCGCACGGTTCGGCTGGTGGCTCCAGAACGGCATGCCGGCGGTTTCGGCCAGATAGCGGGTCTGGTTGAGGAAGCCCGAGCGCAGGCTGCCGGCATCGGCTTCCTGCAGGCCGACCACGTCGAACTGCGGTAGCACCTCGGCCAGCTGGTCGAGGTTGTCCAGCTTGCTGCGCCCGGGCAGCACCGCATTGATGCTGCGGGTGATGTACTCGCTGTAACGCTGCACGCTGGCGCCAGCCAGGATGTTGCAGCTGAGCAGGCGCAGGCGGCGCTCGGCAGGTGCGGCTTGGTCGTTCGTGGCACGGCTCATGGCAAAACGGCACTACACGATGGGGGAGCGTCGGCCGGCACGGTCGCCGGCACGATGCGTCGAAGCATGGACTGCCGCACGTGAACGGGACAGCCGCTGCGCGGGCGCCGGCTTACTTGCCGCCAAGCTCGCGCTTGGCCAGCCACTGGGTCACCGCGGACATCTCGTCGTAGGAGTGCACCGCAGCCACGCGGTACTTGCCGTTGACCACGATGGTCGGGGTGCCGTCGACCTGCCACTTCTGGATCAGCTCCAGGTCGCTTTTCAGCTTGGCGGTGATCTCGGGCGAGGTGGCGATGCGCATGAACTCGGCGCGATCAACGCCTTCGCGGGCGTAGAAATCGGCCAGCTCGTCCAGCGAGTTGATCGGGTAGTGCTGGCCGAACTTGGCGTCGAACAGCTTCAGGTGGGTGCGCTCGACCACGCCCATCTGCTTGGCCGCGTAGTAGGCGCGGGCGTACGGCAGCCATTCGGCGCTGAACGGGGCGGGCAGCAGCTTGAACTCCACGCCCGCCGGCAACTGCTTGGCCAGCTTGTCGGCCAGCGGCGCGAACTGGGCGCAGTGGATGCAGCCGTAGGAGAACACCTCGACCACTTCCACCTTGCCCTCGTCGCTGTAGCGCTGCGGCGTGGGCAGGGTGACGTACTCGTTGCCCTCGGTGTAGGGCGTCGGCGTGCCGGATTGCGCGGTGCAGGCGGTGGCCAGCAGCAGGCCGCCGAACATGGCCAGGGTGCGCAACGGGGCAAGTCGCTTGAACATGGACGCTGTCTCTCTGCAGGTTGGACGTTGCAGATTACCGCAAGCGCCGGCTCATTTGCCGGCCGCTTCCTTCGACACCAGCCACTGGGTCAGCTCGATCGTCTGCGCATAGCCACCGGCCGAGGCCGCGGTGTAGCGGTACTTGCCGTTGACGATCATGGTCGGGGTGCTGTCCACGCCGTAGGCCTTCATCAGGTCGTCGGCGCGCTTCATCTGGGTGTTGACCGAGAACGAGTTGGCCACGCCGATGAACTCCTGCGGATCCACGCCGTGCTTGGCGTAGAACTGCGCCAGCGTCTCGATCGTCGGCCACGCATCGTGCGGCTTCAGGCCGGCGCCCTTGAGGTTGTAGGTGGAGGTTTCGCCGGTCTTCCAGGTGGCGTCGAACATCGCGTCGTGGGTCTTCTCGGCCACGCCCAGCGCCTGCGCCGCGTAGAACGCGCGCTGGTAAACCGGCCAGTTCTCGTCCGGGCGGAACGAGGCGGCCAGGTAGTTCATCACCGCGTTGGACGGCAGCGTCTCGGCGATGCGCGATACCGTGCTGTGGAAGGCGTTGCAGGCCGGGCAGCCGTAGGAGAACACCTCGGTCACCTCGATCTTGCCCGGGTGGCTGGTCGGCTGGGCCGGTTCGATCAGGAAGTAGTTCTTGCCCTCGATCCACTTGCCGTTGTCGACGAACGGCGCGGCAGCCACGGCAGGTGCGGTTTCCGCCGGGGCGTCCGGCGTGGCCGGCGTGCTGCTGGCGGCCTCGGCCGGGGCTTCGGCGGTGGCGTCGGCCGGTGCGGCCGGCGCTTCAGCCGGTGCCGCGCTGGCGGCCGGGGCGGCTTCGGCGCTGCTGCTGGTATCCGCGGTGACCGGCGCGGTGCTTTCGGCCGCTCCGTTGTTCTGGCTGCAGGCGGCAAGCGCGAGCAGGGCGGCACACAGCAACGGCAGACGCTTCAACATGGCAAACCTCGGGGCAAGCGGTGGCACGGAAAACGGGGACGCAAAACGATGGCGCCGACACGGTGGTCGGCGCGGTTTCGATCAGGGCTTGGCGGCTTCGGACTGTCCATCGGAGCTGTGCAGGCCCTCGATGTAGCTGGCCAGCGCAGCGATGTCGTCGGCGGTGAGCCGCTTGGCGATCGCCGGCATGATCTGCGCCTGGGCGTCGTCGTTCCAGGTGGTGCCGTCCTGCCAGGACTTCAGCGTGGCCTCGATGTACTCGGCGTGCTGGCTGGTCAGCTGCGGGTACATCGCACCCGGATTGCCGCGGCCGTCGACGCTGTGGCAAGCCATGCAGGCGGGGATGTCGCGGCTGGTGTCGCCTTCGCGGAACAGCGTCTGGCCCTTCTCGACCAGAGCCTGGTCGGCCACGCCCGGCAGCGGCGACTTGGTGGCGAAGTACGCGCCCAGATCGTGCATGTCCTGGGTCGACAGCGGCGCGGCCATGCCCATCATGATCGGGTTCTGGCGCTTGCCGGCCTTGAAGTCGGTCAGCTGGCGGACGATGTACTGCTCGCTCTGGCCGGCCAGCTTGGGGTACTGCGCGTCGGAGGAGTTGCCATCCATGCCGTGGCAGGCACCGCACACGGCGGCCTTGGCCTGGCCGGCGGTGGCATCACCCGGCTTGACCGCGCCTTCGGCGGCGGGAGCGGCCGTGGTTGCCACTTCGGCGGCGACCGGAGCCGCAGCGGCGCTGCTGGCCGCCTCAGGCTGCGCTTCCTGGGCGATCACGGCGCCGGCAGACAGCGCGAAGACCAGGGCCAGGGCAGACCCGAGCATCGTGGGTCGAAAACCAGCGGACCGAAAACTCATACACTTGACTCCCGAGAGACTTGCAAACGCTGCCAGAAGATCGCGGCCACGCAGCCTGCGACAGGCAGAAACCGCAGAATTATCCCTGCGCCACCATAGCTTGGTCAAACCATTCCCATGTCCAATCCCCTCCAGGGTGCGCAATTCGCGCTCGCCGCGCATCGCGTCAACCAGCTTCCCGTCGATCAGGGCGCCGAGGTGGCCTTCGCCGGCCGCTCCAATGCCGGCAAATCCAGTGCGCTGAATGCGCTGACCGGGCACAAGGGGTTGGCACGCACCTCCAAGACCCCGGGCCGCACCCAGCAGATGGTGGCGTTCGACCTGCCGCGTACCGTCGAGGGTGCCGCGGACTGGCGGCTGATCGACCTGCCGGGCTACGGCTACGCCAAGGTGCCGCTGGAAATGCGCGAGCACTGGCGACTGGAGATCGACCGCTACCTGAAGCAGCGGCGCAGCCTGCACGGAGTGGTGCTGATCGCCGACATCCGCCATCCGTTGAAGGAATTCGACCGGATGATGCTGGACTTCTGCCTGGCCACCGGCCTGCCCTGCCACATGCTGCTGACCAAGGCCGACAAGCTGTCCCGCGGCCAGGCCACCCAGGCTCTCGCTGCCATGCGCCGCCAGTTCGCCGCCGAAGGCCTGCACGCCGCCACCGCCCAGATCTTCTCGTCCACCGCGGGCACCGGCATCGACGAAGCCCGCCAAGCGGTGGTCAGGTTGCTTGAGAGCCGGGAGTCGGGAGTCGGGAGTCGGGAGTCGTAAGAGCGGCTTCACGCGATGGCGGAAACTTTCACGCTTCGGGGGGTTACGAATCCCGACTCCCCAATCCCGAATCCCGGCTCTCAAGAAACACGGCGCAAAGTGCTTCCATGCCGGCGCGGTCGTCTTCGTCGAAGCGGTCGGGGACGGGGCTGTCGACGTCCCACACGCCGAGCAGGCTGCCGTCGGGGTTGACCAGCGGCACGACGATTTCCGATTGCGAGGCGGCGTCGCAGGCGATGTGGCCGGGGAAAGCGTTGACGTCGCGCACCAGTTGGGTCTCGCGGGTCTGCGCGGCGGTGCCGCAGACGCCGCGGCCGATCGCGATGCGGATGCAGGCCGGCTTGCCCTGGAACGGGCCGACCACCAGCTCGGTGCCGTCGAACAGGTAGAAGCCGGCCCAGTTGAGCTGCGGCAGGCTGTGGTAGACCAGCGCGCTGAAGTTGGCGGCGTTGGCGATCAGGTCGGGTTCGCCGGCAAGCATGCCGCGTGCCTGCTGGACCAGATCGGCGTAGTGCTCGGCCTTGCTGGCGTAACTGTGGGTGGTGATCTCGAACATGCGCGTGTCCTGCCGGCAAAGCCCGTATTATGCGCCCGGGGCCAACGACGCGGAGCAAGACATGAGTCTGACCGAGCAGCGCGAGGGGATCGAGGCGGGGCGACTGGACATGTTCGTGGATGGCGCGTTCGCGTTCATCCTGACCCTGCTGCTGATCGGCGGCGAGTCGATTCCCGACAGCACCGACAAGCTGCTGCACGCGCTGGCCGGCATCCCCGCGTTTGCCGCGTGCTTCTATCACGTCGCCTTCTTCTGGCATGGCCATGTGCGCTGGCGCAAGCGCTGCCATGTGGATGATGTCGGCGGTCGCTGGCTGTCGCTGCTGCTGGTGTTCTTCGCGATGATCTTCGTCTACCCGTTGCACATGGTGTTTTCCGGCCTGTTCAGCGGGCTCAGCGGCGGCGTGCTGCCCAGTGATTTCCGCTTCAGTGGCGGGGCGTCGGACATGCGCACGCTGTTCGCCTGCTATGGCCTGGCCTTCGCTTGCATGGCCGGCACGCTGACGTTGCTGTTCCGGCATGCGGCGAAAGTGTCGGTGCGGCTGGGCGTGGACAACCTCGGCGCGCGGCGCGAGCTGCGCGTGTGGCTGGTGCCGTCGCTGATCGGCCTGGGCTCGGCGCTGATCGCCCTGCTGCTGCCGCTGTCGGCGCCGCTGTGGATGTGGATGATCCCGGGCTTCATGTATGCACTGCTGTTCCTGATCGGCCCGGTGGTGGGGCGCTTCGACCGTCGCTACGGCACGGCATGAGCGCCGTGTTCGTCGCCGGTACCGATACCGGCATCGGCAAGACCCACGTTGCCTGCACCTTGCTGCATGCCCTGCGTGCCGCCGGCCATGACGCCTGCGGCATGAAGCCGGTGGCCAGCGGTTGCCTGGATACGCCGGCAGGCTTGCGCAACGAGGACGCGCTGGCCTTGCGGGCGGCGGTCGATCACGCGCCGGCCTACGAACTGGTCAATCCGGTGGCGTTGCGCGATCCGCTGTCGCCGCATCTGGCGGCACGGCACGACGGCGTGTCGATCACGCTGCCGCCGCTGCGCGCCGCGTTCGACCAGTTGGCGGCGCAACACCGGCATGTGGTGGTCGAGGGCGTCGGCGGCTGGTTGGTGCCGCTGGCGCCGGACCTGTTCGCCTCGGACATCGCCAGGCAGTGGCGCTTGCCGGTGATCCTGGTGGTCGGCCTGCGGCTGGGCTGCCTCAGCCATGCGCTGCTCAGCGCGCGGGCGATCATCGACGACGGCTGCGAGTTGCTGGGCTGGATCGGCAATCGCGTGGATCCGGCGATGGAGGCGGTGGAGGAAAATCTGGACACGCTGGCCGAACTGCTGCCGGCGCCCTGCCTGGGCGTGCTGCCGCATGGCGTCGATGCTGCGGAGGCGGCCGCGCACCTGCCGGCGGCGGTGGCTGCGCTGCTGTCGGCGCCGGCTTCACGCGCACCATGCTCGAATGACTGATCACCCTGCTGCCGGAGGCCTCATGGCGCGCAACCACTATTACCTCTCGATCGCCGACATCGGTCGTGCGCGTGGCGACGATCCGCGCTTCGCCTGGGACGGCGCCAGCCCCGAAGGTTTCGCCAGCGCCTTGCAGCAGGCGCTGCGTGGCGACGAGCTGTTCCAGCGCTGGCGTGCTGCCCAACCCGAGCCGGACGAGATCGATGCGGCGCTGGCCGCCACCGATCCGGCCGCCGAGGTGCGTGCGGAGGTGGCCGATCTGGAAACGGATGTCGATCTGCTGACCAGCCTGCCGATGAGCGTGGTGCGGCACCGGCTGTACCTGCTGATCGGCTCGGCCTGGCAACTGCGCGACATGCGCGCGGCCTGAGCAAAGCGCGCAGGTCGGGCACCGCCCGACATCGGCAAAGCCGTGTGCCGGCATGTGAATCGTAGGAGCCCGCTCGCGGGCGATGTTTTTGTCCTGAAGCCAAAGCCAAAGCCAAAGCTTGAAGATCAAGATCAAGAGCTTTCGCCCTCCTTCGGAGGCCGAGTTCTTTTCTCTGTTTGGCCAGAGAAAATGAACCAAAAGAGAGGCCACCCCGCTTACGCGCCGGTCGGACATCGGGCAACCGCTCCTGCGTTGCCTCAACTCCGACATCCATGTCGTCGCCTGTCCGTCCGGTACGCGGTCGGGCTACGGGGTTTTTCGACAGGGCATCGGGCAATTGCTCCTGCATTGCCTCAACTCCGGCATCCATGCCGTCGCCTGCCCTGGCGAAAAACTGGCCGGCATCCCTGCCGGCCACCCCTGCGGGGCTTTCCTCCGCCCGACCGCCGCTTCAGAGGGGCCCCGGAAGAGCAGCGGGCCATCGTGGCCCGCACTATTCGAACGAGCCAAAGCCAAAGCCAAAGCCGGAGCCGGAGCCGGAGCCGGAGCCGGGATGGCGACTGTCGGCGAGCGAGGTTTGGCATGGGCGGGCGGTGCCGCTAGAGTCGCGGGTTACCACTTTCGTGCCCGTCTTGGGTGCGCCACATTTTGGGGAATACCGGATGCTTCGTCTGCGCTCGATCGTGATTGCCACTTCCATCGCCCTGGCGGCCTGCTCGCAGCAGCCGCAGGAAACCGACGCGCCGGCCGCGCCGGCCAGCACCGACGTGGCGGCTGCCGCCAGTGCGGCCACGCCGACCGGCATCGCCGCCAACCCGTTCTACAACGCCAGCACGCTGCCGTTCCAAGCGCCGCCGTTCGACAAGATCACCGACGCCGACTACCAGCCGGCGATCGAGGAGGGCATGCGCCAGCAGATGGAGGAGATCCGCGCGATCGCCGACAACCCCGAGGCGCCGACCTTCGAGAACACCTTCGTGGCGATGGAGAAGTCCGGCACCATGCTGCGCCGGGTGATGGCCGCGTTCGATGACGTGACCAGCGCCAACACCAACGAGACGCTGCAGAAGGTGCAGGAGGACGAGGCGCCGAAGCTGGCCGCCCACTCCGACGCGATCCATCTGGACAGCAAGCTGTTCGCCCGCGTCGAGGCCGTCTACAACCAGCGCGACGCGCTCAAGCTCGATGCCGAGTCGGCACGCCTGGTCGAGGTGGTCTACAAGGACTTCGTGCACGCCGGCGCCAAGCTGTCGGATGCCGACAAGGCCAAGCTGAAGGACCTCAACAAGGAAGAGTCCTCGCTGAGCACCGCCTTCACCAACAAGTTGCTGGCGGCCACCAAGGAGGCCGCGCCGGTGATCGAGGACAAGGCGATGCTGGCCGGCCTGTCCGACGCGGAGCTGGCTGCTGCCGCCGAAGCCGGCAAGGAGCGCGGCCAGGATGGCAAGTACGTGCTGGCGCTGCAGAACACCACCCAGCAGCCGGGCCTGCAGGAGCTGAGCGATCGCGGTGCCCGCAAGGCGCTGTTCGAGGCGTCGTGGAGCCGCGCCGAGCAGGGCGATGCCAACGACACCCGCAAGACCATCGAGCGGCTGGCGCAGATCCGCGCGCAGCAGGCGCAGCTGCTGGGCTTCTCCAGCTACGCCGCGTGGAAGCTCGATGACCAGATGGCGAAGAAGCCGGAGACCGCGCTGAAATTCATGCTGGACCTGGTGCCGGCCACCACCGCGCGCGCCAACAGCGAAGCGGCCGACATCCAGAAGCTGATCGACCAGCAGCAGGGCGGCTTCAAGCTGGAGCCGTGGGACTGGAGCTTCTACGCCGAGCAGGTGCGCAAGGCGCGCTTCGATCTGGACGAAGGCCAGATCAAGCCGTACTTCGAGCTGGACAACGTGCTGCAGAACGGCGTGTTCTACGCCGCCAACCAGCTCTACGGGCTGACCTTCAAGGAGCGCCATGACATCCCGGTGTACCAGCCGGACGTGCGCGTGTTCGAGGTGTTCGACAAGGACGGCAGCTCGCTGGCGCTGTTCTACTGCGACTACTTCAAGCGCGACAACAAGGGCGGCGGCGCCTGGATGAGCAACCTGGTCGACCAGTCGAAGCTGCTGGGCACCAAGCCGGTGATCTACAACGTGGCCAACTTCACCAAGCCGGCCGCGGGCCAGCCGGCGCTGCTGTCGTTCGACGACGTGACCACCATGTTCCACGAGTTCGGCCATGCCCTGCACGGCATCTTCGCCGACGAGCAGTACCCGACCCTGTCCGGCACCGCCACCGCGCGTGACTTCGTCGAGTTCCCGTCGCAGTTCAACGAGCACTGGGCCACCGATCCGAAGGTGTTCGCCCACTACGCCAAGCACTTCCAGACCGGCGAGGCGATGCCGAAGGAACTGGTCGACAAGATGACCAAGGCGGGCAAGTTCAACTCCGGCTTCAACATGACCGAGCTGGTCTCGGCCGCGCTGCTGGACATGAACTGGCACATGCTCGGTGCCGACGCGCCGCTGCAGGAAACCGACAAGTTCGAGGCCGACGCGCTGAAGAAGGACAAGATCGACCTGAGCTACGTGCCGCCGCGCTACCGCTCCAGCTACTTCCAGCACATCTGGGGCAACGGCTACGCCGCCGGCTACTACGCCTACCTGTGGACCGAGATGCTGGCCGACGATGCCTTCGTCGGCTTCGAGGAGAACGGTGGCCTGACCCGCGAGAACGGCGACCGCTTCCGCGCGATGGTGCTGTCGCGCGGCAACACGGTGGAGCTGGCCAAGCTGTACAAGGACTGGCGCGGCAAGGACCCCAGCGTCGAGCCGATGCTGGAAAACCGTGGCTTGAAGGACGCGGCGAAGTAAGCGCGAACCATCGCTGCGGGCGCACGAAGAAGGCCGGCATTGCCGGCCTTCTTCGTGGTTGGGACATGGTCAGGCTTCCACCTGCCGGGCCAGGTCCATGCTTTCGTGGAGGATTCGCAGGACGTCGATGCGATGCTTGCCGCTCTGGCGGAACACGATGAAATGAGCGCCACGTCTTCCCTGCCGTGCCACGTGAAGGACATGGATCACAGGGCCAAGATCTTCCCGGCGTTTCGCACCAGGGATATGGGTACCGTCATGCAGGGCTTGCAGCGCAAGGGTCAGCGTGCGGGCGTATGTCCTGGCCTGGTGCGAGCCGAAGTGCTGGCGGGTCCAGCGGCGTATCGCCAGGATGTCCTGCTGCGCGCTCAGCGTGATGCGAATCGAGCGGCGCACGAAATGTTCCCTATTCGAGATCCATGACCCAGGCCTCCAGGGCGGCCGGGTCATCGAAGCTTGCATGGCGGCCGGCCTTGATGTCGGCCACGCCGGTGGCCACGGCGTCCTTCAGCACTTCGGCCCGCATGGCGTAGTTGCGTTCACGCTGCTGGATCAGGCGCAGGCCCTCGCGCAGAACCTCGCTGGCGTTCTGATAGCGGCCAGAACGGACCAACTGCTCCACGAAGCGGGTCTGTGGCTCGGTCAGCACCACATTGCGAGTGGCCATCGACATTTCTCCAATGCATCCATTGGCATATTCTGCCATCGGCGGAGGGGGCGCAAGTCGGCGGACGGTGTATGTGCGTGAAAGTGCTTCCCGTGCTGCCATGTCGGTTCGTTGGCCATGGAATAATGGTCCCTCCCTTTCCGGAGTCCGCCCTTGGACAGCCATCATTTCCTGCAGACGGCGGTGGTCTTCCTGCTGGCCACCGTGATCGCCGTGCCGCTGACCAAGCGTTTCCGGCTGGGCGCGGTGCTGGGTTATCTGGTGGCCGGCGTGGCGATCGGGCCGCAGCTGCTGGGACTGGTCGACGACACCGAGGGCGTGGCGACGATTTCCGAGCTGGGCGTGGAGCTGATGCTGTTCGTGATCGGCCTGGAACTGTCGCCGCAGCGCTTGTGGGTGATGCGCCGATCGGTGTTCGGCACCGGCCTGTTGCAGGTGCTGGCGACCAGCCTGGCGATCGCCGCGGCCGGCTATTTCCTGTTCGGCTTCACCGGCAAGGGCGCGATCATCGTCGGCGGCAGCCTGGCCTTGTCGTCGACCGCGTTCGGCCTGCAGATCCTGGCCGAGCGCAAGGAGGCCAATTCGGCCTACGGCCGCCAGGTGTTCTCGGTGCTGCTGTTCCAGGACCTGGCGGCGATCCCGTTGATCGCGGCGGTGCCGCTGCTGGCGTCCAACACGGCGCAGAGCTTCGACTTGATGGCGATCGGCCGCACGGTCGGCGTGATCGTGGCGGTGATCGTCGGTGGTCGTTACCTGTTGCGCCCGGTGTTCCGCTTCGTGGCCAAGGCCGATTCGGTGGAGGTGTTCACCGCCACCGCGCTGCTGGTGGTGCTGGGCGTGGCCTTGCTGATGGAGCTGGCCGGGGTGTCGGCCACGCTGGGGGCGTTCCTGGCCGGCATGCTGCTGGCCGATTCGGAATACCGGCACGAGCTGGAATCGAACATCGAGCCGTTCAAGGGGCTGTTGCTGGGCCTGTTCTTCATCAGCGTGGGCATGTCGATGGACCTGTCGCTGCTGCTGCACAAGCCGCTGCTGATGGCCGGCTTGGTGTTCGGCCTGCTACTGCTCAAGGGGCTGTTGCTGTGGCCGCTGGGGCGGCTGGTCGGCGGGCTGAACCGCTCCGATGCCTTGCGCATGGCGGTGCTGCTGGCCTGCGGCGGTGAGTTCGCCTTCGTGGTGCTGCGCCAGGCGGCCGAGCAGCACCTGATCGGCGACGGCCAGCGCGATGCGCTGGTGCTGGCGATCACTTTGTCGATGGCGCTGACCCCGTTGCTGGTGGTGCTGGCGGCCAAGGCGCTGAACGTGAAGCCGAAGAAGCCGGCGCGCGAATTCGACGCGATCGAGGCCGATGCGCCGCGGGTGATCATCGCCGGCTTCGGCCGGGTCGGCCAGATCATCGCCCGCGTGCTGCGTGCCCAGGGCATTCCCTTCGTGGCGCTGGAGCATTCGGCCGAGCAGGTGGATTTCTCGCGGCGATTCGGCACGGTCAACCTGTTCTTCGGCGATCCGGCGCGGCCGGAACTGTTGCGCGCCGCGCAGGCTGACAAGGCCGAAGTGTTCGTGCTGGCCACCGATGACCCGGAAGCCAATCTGCGCACCGCGCGGCTGGTCAAGCGGCAGTATCCGCATCTGAAGATCATCGCCCGCGCGCGCAACCGCCAGCACGTGTTCCGGCTGATGGACATGGGCGTGGACGAACCGGTGCGCGAAACCTACCACTCCAGCCTGAAGATGACGCTCATGACGCTGGAGTCGCTGGGGCTCTCGCCGGAACTGGCGCGTGATCGCGTCGATCGCTTCCGCGCCCACGACGAGGCCTTGCTGAAAAAGCAGGCACTGGTCTACGACGACGAGACCCGGATGATGCAGAGCACCCGCGAGGCGCTGGCCGATCTGCAGCGCCTGTTCGATGCCGACGTGGAGCGCCATCCCGAACCGTAGGGCGGGCACTGCTCGCGCGCGATTGACGGCATGCCATGTCGGGCGGTGCCCGACATGTGCGAAAGCGGCGTTGCGATGGCGGGGCCGGGCTTACTCCGATGGCTGCGCCGGCTGGCGCAGGGTTTGCCGGACGCTGGGGATGGCGCTGCTGCGCGTGGCCAGCTCGTGGGCGATGTCGATGTAGCCCAGCTGGCGGGCGACATCGGCGGCGGTGCGGCCGAAGGCGTCGGTGGCGGCGCGGTCGGCACCGCGCGACAGCAACACGCGGGCCGGTGGCAGCAGGGCATGCATGGCGCAGGCGTGCAGGGCGGTGACGCCGCGCTGGTCGGCGTGGCCGATCTTCGCACCCGCCTCCAGTAGCGGTGGCACCAGGGCGCCGATGTGGGTGGCGTCGCAGTCGCTGCCGGGACGCAGTTGCGCACCGAGCAGCAGCAACAGCGGTGTCTTGCCCTCGTTGTCGGCAAGATTGATGTCGGCGCCACGCTGCAGCAGGCCGTCGAACAGGCGGCGGGCGCGCAGGCTGTCGTTGTGCTCGAAGCCGAACTGCGCCGCGGCATGCAGCGCGCTGCGACCACCAGCGTCGACCGCATTGACGTCGGCGCCGGCGTCCAGCAGCTGCATGGCGATGTCCGGATGTCCCATCGCCGCAGCCACCATCAGTGCGGTGGCCTGGTTCGGCAGGCGCTGGTCCGGCTCGACCTTGTGCTGCAACAACAGCGTGACCAGTGCCTCGCGACGCGCGGCAACCGCGGCAGCCAGCGGGGTGACGCCACTGCTGGCCGCCAGCGACGGATCCGCGTCGGCATCGAGCAGGCAGATGGCCACCTCGCGGTGGCCGCCGCCGCAGGCACGCAGCAGTGCCGACGCGCCTTGCACGTCGCGGGTATCCACCGCAAAGCCCAGTTCCAGCAGGCGCTGCACCGAAGCCAGCGCGCCAGCCGCGGCGGCGACGGGCAGATCTTCGGCCCGCAGCGGACGGTTGGGCCGCTCCCAGTCGCGCCAGTCCAGCCAGCGCTCCACGTCCGGATGTCCCAGTGACCGGCCCAGCGGGGTTTCACCGTTGCTGTCGGAGGCCTCCGGGTTGGCGCCGTGGGCGATCAGGGCCTGTACCAGCGGCAATGTTTGCGTACCGTGCTCAAGCGCGGCGAACAGCGGCGTGCGACCGTCGCGATCGCGAGCGCCGGGGTTGCAGCCTCGCTGCAGCAGAGCGTGCAGCAGGTCGACGCGGGCGTGGGTCACGGCCAGGTGCACCGGCGTGCGTCCACGCTCATCCGCGCCGAACGGGTCGGCACCGCGTTCGAGCATGTGGATCAGCAGCCCGTGGTCGTTCTGCTGGCCCATGGCACTCGTGGCCGTGGCGAGCAGGCCGGCGCCTGCGGGGCTGGCACCGGCCTGCAGCAGGTCATGGATGGCTTCGATCGAGTCAGGCAGACGGGACAGCAATGCGTCGAACAGACGCTTGCCCAGCGGTGGCAACGCTGCGTCGTCGGTGGTTTCCGCATCGTCCAGACGTGGAGCCTCCTGTCGTGCTTCGGCCTGCAGGCCGTGCTGGAGCAACCAGTGCCGGGCGGCATCGAGCCTTGGGCCGGACAGCTCGAGGTAAAGCCTGGCCAGCTCCGCTTGCGGCCATTCACGCACACGTTCGGCAAATCCGGAGACCACTGCCCAGTGCCCGAAGCGCAGTGCATCAAGCAGGTGAGCCGGGGTGTCGGCGCCCTCGGCCAGCACGTCCTGGCTGAGATTGGCCGGCAGCGGCGTGTCGGGGTCGAGCAGGGTGACCAGATCCCAGCGACCGGCGGCGGTAGCGTGGTCAAGCGGACTGCGGCCATCGCTGCCGATGGCTTTGGGAGCTGCGCCCAGGGTCAGCAGCGTACGCACGGTATCGGCTTGTGCATGCGGCGATTGGCAGGCCAGGGTCAGCGCGTCGCGGCCGTGCTTGTCACGTGCCTCGGCATTGGCCTTGGCTGCGGCCAGCAACTGCACGATGGCATCGGCACCGGAGCGGGCGGCCTCCATCAGTGCGGTGCTTCCGTTCTGGTCGGCCAGATCGACATGGGCGCCGGCGGCACACAGGGCGCGGGCGATCTGCTCATGGCCCTCGGCAGCGGCGACCAGCAGGGCGTGGCGGTGGCGGGTGTCGACCGCGTTGACTGCCGCACGATGCTTGAGCAGCAGCTTGACCCCGTCCGGATCGTCATCGGCGATGGCGGAAGCGGCAACCAGTGCCGGCTCACCGTCGGCGGGTGCCGGCTTGGCTCCGTGCTCCAGCAGGTACTTCACCAGTGGCCAGTTGGCGGCGCGGCAGGCGGTGGCCAGTGGGCTGAGTCCGGCCTGGTTGAGTGCATCGATCGGGGCGGCGGCATCCAGCAGCATGGCGGCCACGCCCGCATCGCTGCTCAGCACGGCGCCGTGCAGCGGCGTGTTGCCTTGTGCATCGGTGACCAGCGGACTGGCGCCGTTCGCCAGCAGGGTCAACACCGCCTCGGCGCGGCCATGCCAGCTGTCGCGGGTGGCGGCGAGCAGTGCGGTGATGCCGCCGCTGCGACGGTCGACGTCGGCGCCGTGGGCGATCATCGCGCGCAGCAGGCGGGTGTCGGGCAGCAGCGCGGCCAGCATCAGCACCGGGCGCTGATCGCGTTCATCGGCGTCCGGCGCGGTGTCCGGATCCGCGCCGGCCTCGATCAGCGCCAGCGCGCGCTCGATGTCGCCTTCGCGGGTGGCCTGCAGCAGGGCTCGGGCCTGCTCGGGCGTGCCGGCGGCACGTTCCTGCTCGCTCAGTACCGGCGGGTGCGGAGTGCCGTCACGGCGACGGCGCGAGCCGCGGTTTTCACACAACAGGGCGCGCAGCGTGCGGTTGGCGATCACCAGACCGCCCAGCGGCAACAGCACCACGCCGTAGATCGCCAATGCGGCGATCCGCGGCTCGGGTGGAAGAATGCCGTACAGGCCGGCCAGCGCGATGGCACCGAAGGCCAGCACCAGCAGGGACACGGCGGCGGGCAGGAAGTGGCTGAAGAAGCGCTCTTCCCGGGACAGATGGCGACCGAACGCCATGCTGCGCAGGGTGGCGGTGAAAATCCACGAGCCGTCGCGCTGGCTCGGGTAGGCGTCGTCCCACACGAAGACCAGGCCGAATGCCGGCCACAATCGCCACAGCGCCACCAGTGCCAGCACCAGCGCCGCGGCCAGCAGCAAGGCTGCCCCCAGGCTGGGCGCCTGGGTCAGCTGCATCATCGGCCAAGCCACCAGCACGAAGACCAGCGCGGTGTAGAGCGTGAACATCACCAGGTGCGCGGCGCCACGGCGCAGCACGGTGCGACCGAAGCGCGGCTCGGGGTCGAAGCCGATCGCGTGGCAGATTGCCGCCATGGTCAAAGCATTGGCCAGCAGCAGGGGGATCAGGGTCAGAGGATGGGTGACCAGGCCGGCAACGGCGATCGCGATCAGGCCGGGAATGAACCAGGCAAGAGCCTGCGGGAGAGGAGGGCGGCGACGCGATTTGGGCTGGGTCATGCGGACAGTATAGAAATCGTGGAGACGGCAGGGGGTAACCCGGTGTTAAGACGGCTTCGTTCGAATGCCTTCGGGCCAGCGGAAGACCCGGCAGGTGCCGGCAGCGAGTGACCCGGGCGTGCGGGTCGCGAACGCATGGCGACGATTGGCGACATGGACAGCGACCGCGGAGACATCCCGGGGTTCATTCCTCTTCGTCGCGGTGGCCGTCAGGTGCGTGGGTATAAGCCGGATGATTGGCCGCCGCCAGTGTTTCCTGCGGCGGCAGCTGCAGGTGCCAGCCCTGGCCTGCCAAGTGCTCGAGTACCTGGCGCGAATCCTCCACCGGAAGCTTGCGCTGCTCGTCCAGTTGCACCTCCATGACGAAGCGCAGGTCGCCGAGCATCAACGCCAGCGGCTCGGGCAGAACCTCGAAGGCATCGCGGCGGGCGAGCCACAGATAACAGTCGGCCTTGCGCAGGCTGGCATAGACGAAACAAAGCATGGCGTTGGGTCCGGGCGGGTTCGGGAGACGGTGCGGCGGCGGCGCGAGAGCATAACAGTGCCGTCGCGGGCGATTATCCCGACGGCGGTTGCGCCGAGGGCAAACAATCGTTAGATATTTGTTGCATGCGCACTTGCAACCCATGGCACAAGCCGGCAGAGTGCCGATTCATCAGTTCAAACGCACGTATGAATCCGCGTGCGCCCGGGCGCCACCGCCCAAGTCGCCAACACCTGCAGGAGCAAGCAATGCCCACGAATCTCCGTTCCCTGACGGGCGCCGCCCGCCCGCTCGCTTTCGCCGCGCTCAGCCTGGCCGTGGCCGGCGCGTTGATGGTTCCCGCTGGCGCCCATGCCAGTGCGTTCCAGCTCAAGGAAAACAGCGCCAAGGGTCTGGGGCGCGCGTTTGCCGGTTCGGCGACGGCGGGTGGTGACGCTTCGGTGGTGGTCAACAACCCGGCGGCGATGACCGAGCTGAAGGGCACCTATCTGCAGGCCGATGTCACCGCGATCAACTTCAGCGCCAAGTTCAGCGGCAGCGCGACTGACGTGATGGGCCGTCCGATCGCCGGCGGCAACGGCGGTGATGCGGGTACCACCATTCCCGTGCCGGCGCTGTTCTTCGCCACCCAGGTCAGCGACCGCGTGCACGTCGGCGCGGGCATCTCGGTGCCGTTCGGCTTCCAGACCGAGTATGACCGTGACTGGATCGGCCGCTACAACGGCCTGAAGTCCAAGTTCCAGTCGCTCGACGCGACGCTGTCGGCGTCGTTCGACATCACCGACAACTTCAGTCTGGGTGCCAGCTTCATCGCCCAGAAGACCAGCGCGGAACTGACCAGCGCGATCAACTTCAACGCGATCGGCCTGAGCGTGCAGCAGGGCATCGCTGATCAGACCGCTGCCGGTGTGGCGCAGATCCAGGCCGCGGCGCAGGCTGGCCAGATTCCACCGGACCAGGCTGCGGCGATGATCCAGGCCGCGGTAGCGCAGGGCCAGGCCGCGGCGGGTGGCGTGGCCGCGTTGACCCCGCCGGGTGCCGATGGCAGCGCCCGCATCAAGGGTGACGACTGGGGCTACGGCTGGCAGCTGGGCGGCTTCTGGAAGCTGACCCCGAACGACAAGTTCGCGCTGAACTACCGCTCGAAGATCAGCCACCGCCTGGAAGGCACCGGCAACTTCACCACCACCGCCGGCTACGACATGCTGCTGGCCAATCCCGCGCTGTCGGGCAGCTTGCCGCCGTTCCAGCACACCACCGGCACCGCCGACTTCACCACGCCGGCGGTAATCGGCGCCAGTTACTGGCACCAGGCCGAGAAGTTCGGCCTGGGCATCGATCTGGCCTACACCAAGTGGGACGTGTTCAAGAACCTGGAAGTGCACTACGGCAACTCCCAGCCGACCACCACCGAGGTATTCAACTGGCGCAACACCATCTATGCGTCGGTGGGCGGTGACTACTACGTCAACGACAAGCTGACCCTGCGCGCCGGCATCGCGGTTGACAGCTCGCCGACCTATCTGGGTACCCGCAGCCCGCGCGTGCCGGACTCGACCCGCAAGCTGGCCACCGTCGGCATCGGCTACAAGGCCAGCGAGCACTTCGAGATCAACGCGTCGTACGCGCACATCTTCGTCGGCAACGCCCACGTCAACACCACCAGCTCCACCGGCGACACGCTGCGCGGCAACTTCGAGGATTACGGCAACCTGCTGAGCTTCTCGGCCCAGTACAAGTTCTGATCCACTGTCACGCGATCCAGAAAACCTCCCCGCTCCGGCGGGGAGGTTTTTTTGTGCGTGTGGATCCTCCCCGAAGCGGCATGTCGCCATCCCGCCCTGCCGCCCAAATTCCGCCAACAAAGGCAGACAGCTTGGATAGCCGTCCGCCAACCCGTAGGAGCCCGCTCGCGGGCGATGCTCCGGCTTTTGCGAATCCCGAATCCCCAATCCCGAATCCTGGCAACAAGGGCATTGCCCGCAAGCGGGCTCCTGCAGCAGCTTGGATAGCCGTCCGAAAAGCCGTAGGAGCCCGCTCGCGGGCGATGCTCTGACCTTTGCGAATCCCGAATCTCCAATCCCGAATCCCGGCAACAAAAGCATCGCCCGCGAGCGGGCCCCTACCGGTGGTTGATGCGCAGCATCCAGCGGAGCAGGCGGCGGAAGCGGGCTTCGTATGGCGGGTCGAACAGCTTGGCTCCGTTGAGCCGTGACTGGCGGAACACCGGCTTGAGATGCGAGAACGTGCGGAAGCCGGCCTCACCGTGATAGCCGCCCATGCCTGAGGCACCGATGCCGCCGAACGGCAGTCCATGCTGGGCGATGTGGTACAGCGTGTCATTGATGCTGACGCCGCCAGCGTGGGTGTGTGCCAGCACCTGGTCGATGCGCCCCTGGTCGCGCTCGAACAGGTAAAGCGCCAGGGGACGTGGTCGGGCGGCGACATGGGCGATCGCCTCGTCCAGCGAGTCGTACGGCAGCAGCGGCAACACGGGGCCGAAGATCTCCTCGCGCATCACCGCCATGTCGTCACCGACTCCGCTCAGCAGCAGCGGTGCCAGCAGCCGCCGGGACGGGACATCCGAGGCGTCACTGAGCGGATGCGCGTGGGCCCCGCCGGCAAGTGCGTCGTCGCGCAGGGCGAGCAGGCGCTGGTACTGGCGGTCGGAAGCGATGCTGGCGTACTGCGTGCTGCTTTCCAGTTGCGGGTACATCCGGGTCACCGCCTGGCAGGCGAGCTCAATGAATTCGTCGACGCGAGCACGCGGCAACAGAACGTAATCCGGCGCAATGCAGGTTTGACCGGCATTGACCAGCTTGCCGTAGATGATGCGTTCCACCGCGTGGGCGAAGCGCGCTCCGGGGCCGATGATCGCTGGCGACTTGCCACCCAGTTCCAGTGTCACCGGAGTCAGGCTGGCCGAGGCGGCGCGCATCACCTGAGGGCCGACGGTGGTGGATCCGGTGAACAGCAGGTGGTCGAACGGCAGTGCGGAGAAGGCCTGGGCGACTTCGGCGTCGCCGGTCACCACCACCACTTCGTCGTCACCGAAATATCGTGCGACCTGTTTGGCGAACAGGGTCGAGAATTGCGGGGTGTACTCGCTCATCTTCAGCATGGCGCGATTGCCGGCGACCAGCGCGTCGACCAACGGGCCGATGGCCAGGAACAGCGGATAGTTCCAGGGCACGATGATGCCGACCACGCCGCGTGGCTGCGGCCGAAGTTCGGTGTGGGCGGGCAGGAACAGCAGATCGGCCGGTCGTCGACGTGGCTTCATCCAGCGCCGGCCATGACGCCGCGCATGGCGGATCGCCGACAGGGCGGGGAAGATTTCCAGCAGATCGGTTTCCTCGGCGGGACGCTGGCCGAAGTCGGCGGCGATCGCCATGGCGAACGCTTCACGTTGCTCTCGCAACATGGTCGCCAGCGCGTCCAGCCGCTTGCGGCGCATCACCCAGGCCGGCAGCGGGTCGCGTGCCTGGGCCTCGCGCAGGCGTTGCAGGATGGCTTGGAGTGCGCTGCTGTCGATCATGGGGCTTTCATGTGCGTGGCGGCGATGTTCTGCGGGCCTGGTGGTCTGCGGTGCTGGCGTGCATCGTGGCCGTCGCATCCTGATCCTGCTTTCATTCCCTGTCGGATCGTCACCATCAAGGCATACGATTCATGCCGGAGCGAGGATGGCAGGCCGTGCCGGGGATGCGGGCGGAGCTATGGCGAATGGCGAAGGGGCGAACCCGGGGCAAGGAAATTTCTATAACATGCGCAGCCGCCGCTGCGTTGGCGCGGCGCACAACTCCACACGTGTTTCAGAGGATCGCCATGCTGCCCAGTCCACGCCTCGCGCCGTGGCTTCGTTGTTTTCCGCTGGCATCGGTCTTGCTGCTGACTGCGTGCGCGACCGGCGGCGCTCCGGCGGTGCCGGTGACCGGCCGGTCGGACGGCTATCTGGGCCGGGAGTCATTGCCGCAGACAGCGATCGTGTTGCCGGCCGCGCCACAGCCGGGTTCGGCGCGCTACCGCGCGGACCGGGAAATTTTCCGGGAAACCCGCAAGCTCCACGATTCACCGCGCTGGCAACTGGCGACGGCCGATGCCGACGGCGCGTTGCCGCGGATGCTCGAGCATTTCAGTTGCGCGGTCGGCGTGCCGCTGGATGCGGCGCGATTGCCGGAGCTGGTGAATCTGCTTGACCACGCCGGGGCGGATGCGGCGCATGCCGGCAAGCCGGCGAAAGAGGCCAATGCGCGCCAGCGGCCGTTCCTGCTCGACGACGGCCCGGTATGCGAGTCGAAGGATGAGTTGGCGAAGAGCTTCGACTATCCCTCGGGCCATGTCGGCTGGGGCTGGACGGTGGGGCTGATCCTGATGGAACTGGCCCCGGACCGGGCTACCGAGATCGGCCTGCGTGCGCGTGCCTTCGCCGACAGCCGGGTGGTCTGCGGTGCCCACAACCACAGCGCCGTGGCCGCCGGCACGATGAATGGCGCGATGGTGGTGGCCGCGCTGCACGCGGTGCCGGCGTTCCGCCGCGACGCCGAGGCGGCGCGGCGTGAACTGGCCGGCTATCGTCATCGGACGCCGCCGATGGCAGCGAATGTGTGTGCGGCGGAACGGGCGCTGATCCGCCCGCTGCCGTATTGAAGCGGCGCCGCCCGGCTGCGGGCGGCGCGCGCCGTCGTCACTCGCCGATGGTCAGCAGCGACGCGTTGCCGCCGGCGGCGGTGGTGTTGATGGTCAGCGTGCGTTCGCCGGCGAAGCGCAGCAGGTAGTGCGGGCCGCCGGCCTTGGGACCGGTGCCGGACAGGCATTCACCGCCGAACGGCTGCACGCCGACCACCGCGCCGATCTGGTTGCGATTGACGTAGCAGTTGCCGACGCGGGCGTGGCTGGCGATGTATTCCACGGTGTCGTCGATGCGGCTGTGGATGCCCAGGGTCAGGCCGTAGCCGGTGGCGTTGATCTGATCGACCACCTGGGCCAGCTCGCTGCCCTTCCAGCGGATCACGTGCAGGATCGGGCCGAACACCTCGCGCTGCAGCGTGGCCAGCGAGGGGATTTCGTAGGCCAGCGGGGGGAAGAAGGTGCCGTGCGCGGTGGTTTCGGGGTCGAGCACCACTTCGCCGACCTTCTTCGCTTCCTTGTCCATGCGTGCGGCGTGCGCGACCAGGATCTGCCGCGCGTCCTCGTCGATCACCGGGCCGACGTCGGTGGACAGCTGGCCGGGGTCGCCGACCTTCAGTTCGGCCATCGCGCCGGCGAGCATGGCGATCACCTTGTCGGCGATGTCTTCCTGCACGAACAGCACGCGCGAGGCCGAGCAGCGCTGGCCGGCGGACTGGAACGCCGAGGCAATCACGTCCTTGACGATCTGCTCGGGCAGCGCCGAGGAGTCGGCGATCATCGCGTTCTGGCCGCCGGTCTCGGCGATCAGCGCGGCGATCGAGGCATTGCGTGCGGCCAGCGCGCGGTTGATCGCCCAGGCGGTTTCGGTCGAGCCGGTGAAGGCCACGCCGGCCACGCGCGGGTCGCGGGTCAGCGCGGCACCGACGGTGGCACCGTCGCCGGGCAGGTACTGCAGCACGTTGGTCGGGATGCCGGCCTCGTGCAGCAGCTTGATCGCGGCATGGCCGATCAGCGTGGTCTGCTCGGCCGGCTTGGCGATCACCGCGTTGCCGGCGGCCAGCGCGGCGCTGACCTGGCCCAGGAAGATCGCCAGCGGGAAATTCCACGGGCTGATGCAGACGAACACGCCGCGGCCGTTGAGGAACAGCTGGTTGCTCTCGCCGGTCGGGCCGGGCAACTGCTCCGGCTGGCCGAACAGGCGGCGCGACATCGCCGCGTAGTAGCGCAGGAAGTCGGCGGCCTCGCGGATCTCGGCGACCGCGTCGGGCAGGCTCTTGCCGGCTTCGCGCACGCACAGCGCGATGAACTCGCCGCGGCGTGCCTCCAACTGCTCGGCGGCGTGCTCGAGGATCGCCGCGCGGCTGGCCGCGGGCAGGCGGTCCCAGTCCGGCTGCGCCGCCACGGCATTGGCCAGGGCCTGCTCGACGGTGGCGCTGTCGGCGCTGACGTAGCTGCCCACGTTCTGCCGGCGGTCGGCGGGGTTGTTCACCTGCACGGTCGGGCCGTTCGCGCTGGCGCCGGGCACCAGCGGTGCGGCGGTCCAGGGACCGGTGTTGGCGTTGACCGCGTCGGCCATCGCCTTGAGTTCGTTGTCGTTGGAGAAGTTGACGCCCATGGAGTTTTTCCTGGATACCGAATTCGTGTTCGGCGCAGGCGCCGAATTGTCACCGTACATGTTCACCGGCAGCGGGATGCGCGGGTGGGGGATCGAAGCGAAGCCGCGCACCGTCTCGCACGGGTCGGCGACCAGCTCGCGCACCGGCAGGCTCTCGTCGACCACGCGGTTGACGAAGCTGGTGTTGGCGCCGTTCTCGAGCAGACGCCGCACCAGGTACGGCAGCAGGTCCTCGTGCGTGCCGACGGGCGCATAGACGCGGCAGGGTACGTCGAGCTTGTCCTTGCCGATCACCTCGGCGTAGAGGTCGGTGCCCATGCCGTGCAGGCGCTGGAACTCGAACGGGCGGCCGCGGGCGATGTGATGCACGGCCGCGATCGAGTGCGCGTTGTGGGTGGCGAACTGCGGGTAGATCAGCTCGCTGCCGGCGTCGAACAGCTTGCGTGCGCAGGCCAGGTAGGACACGTCGGTGTTCGGCTTGCGCGTGTAGACCGGGTAGCCGGTCAGGCCCTGTTCCTGGGCGCGCTTGACCTCGGCGTCCCAGTACGCGCCCTTGACCAGTCGCACGTACCAGCGGCGGTTGGCGGCGCGGGCGGTCTCGACCAGCCAGTCGATCACGAACGGAGTGCGCTTGGAATACGCCTGCACCACGATGCCCAGCCCATTCCAGCCTTCCAGCGAGGGGTGGGCGAAGACATCGCCGATGATGTCCAGCGACAGTTCCAGCCGGTCGGCCTCCTCGGCGTCGACCGACAGCGCGATGCCCTGTTTCATGGCCAGCTGCGACAGCTCCAGCAGCTTTTCGGTCAGCTGGCGCCGGGCCAGCTCGCGCTTGGCCACTTCATAGCGCGGGTGCAGCGCCGACAGCTTCACCGAGATCGACGGCGCGTCGGTGTGGTTGGCGAACGGGCCGCGCGCACCGATCGAGGCGATCGCGCGGCGATAGTCTTCCTGGTAGCGCTCGGCGGTCTCTGCGGTCAGCGCGGACTCGCCCAGCATGTCGTAGGAATAGCGGTACACCGCATATTCCTTCTTGGCACAGCGGTCCAGCGCCTCGTTGATGGTGCGGCCCATCACGAACTGGTGGCCCATGATGCGCATGGCCTGGCGCACCGCCAGACGGATCGCCGGTTCGCCGGCGCGGCCGACCAGGCGCTTCAGCGCGCCGGTGAAGTCGTGGCGGGTCTCTTCGGCCAGATTGACCAGGCGGCCGGTCAGCATCAGGCCCCAGGTCGAGGCGTTGACGAACAGCGACTGGCTCTGGCCAAGATGCTTCTTCCAGTTGGCTTCGCCGAGCTTGTCGCGGATCAGCTTGTCGGCGGTGCCCTTGTCCGGAATCCGCAGCAGCGCCTCGGCCACGCACATCAGCAGCACGCCTTCCTCGGAGGACAGGTCGTACTGGCGCATGAAGGATTCGACCGCGCTCTGGTCATTGGCGCGTGCGCGCACGCGCGCGACCAGGCCGGCTGCGACGTCGATCACCTGCTCGCGTTCGTTGGGGGGAAGACTGGCCTGGGCCAGCAGGTCATTGACGGCCTCGGTTTCGTCACGCAGCCAGGCGGCAGTGATGCGCGCGCGGGCAGGGGTGCTGTCGAGGGGAAGTTCGGGGCTGAGGATGGGTCGGGTCACGGGTTCATCGCGAATGGAATTCCGCTGTGGCGGAGGGCAGCGCGGAGTGTAGCGGCACATCGCCGATTGCGGCAGGGCTTGAAAAACGGGGCTGCGGGGCAGGTTCGGCGGAAGCCCGGCGGCATGCCGGGCGCCGACCCCGTGCTGCTTTGATCCAGGTCAGCCGGGTGCGACATTCTTGCCCGTTGCGTCGTCGCGGCCTATCATTCCGCTGTTCCAGGCACGCCGGATACCGATGATCGTGCTTCGACCAGCTACTGCCGGCTTGCCCTGCGTGACGATGTGGCTCAAGCCCAATCGTGCGCTCAGCCGGCGCAGCCTGCGTCGCTTGATCATCGTTCTGGTGGCTCTGGTGCTGACAACGGCAGGTCTTGGTGCATGGCGGGGGAACGTGTTTGCCCCGTGGTTCGCCCTGATCGAGTCCGCCGCCGTGGCCATCGCCCTCAGCGTGGCCTGGCGGGGCGGCGATCGCAGTGAGCGCATCACCCTCGACGACGCGTCGCTGGAGGTGCGGATCCTTCCGGGTCGGCGGCGCGTGTGCTTCCAGTCCGGCTGGGTGCGCGTGTCGCTGGAGCCGGGCCAGGGGCGCCAGCGGCTGCTGTTGTCGTCACACGGGCGCAAGCTGGAAATCGGCGCTTTCCTGGCGGAACAGGAGCGTGTCGGGTTGTCGAAGAAACTCATGGTGTTGCTGGCCGAAACCAACCAGCCGCGCAAGTAGGTTCAACAAAGGTGCAAGACATGACATCTGGCGGCATCAGGCGATCATTCACGGCAGCGGCGGCTCTCGCCCTTGCATCGTTCGGCAGCGTGGCCCTGGCCGCACCCGGTCCGTGGCAACTGAACTTGACTCGTGGTTCGAGTACCTGGTCCGAGGTGCCGTACCACATGAACAACATCTCGCTGGCCGTGTGCACGGTCATCGGCGTGCTGGTGTTCAGCGCGATGTTCATCGCCATGTTCCGCTTCCGCAAGTCGCGTGGCGCGGTGGCCGAGAAGTGGTCGCACAACACCATGGTCGAAGTGGTCTGGACCACCATCCCGGTGCTGATCCTGATCACCCTGGCATGGTTGGCCACCGGCGGCCTGACCACCTGGGCCGACACCACCGGCTCGGAAATGACCGTCAAGGTCACCGGCTACCAGTGGAAATGGCGTTACGACTACGTCGACTACCAGGGCAAGGCGATCGACAAGGTCGGCTTCATGTCCAAGCTCGAAAGCAGCAGCGACCAGACCCGTCAGCTCGGTTCCGGCATGGACCCGTACGCGGTCAAGGTCGGTGAAGAGAACACCTACTTGCTGGATGTCGACAAGCCGCTGGTGGTGCCGGTCGACACCAAGATCCGTTTCGTGATCACCAGTGGCGACGTGATCCACTCCTGGTGGGTGCCGGCGACCGGCTGGAAGATCGACGCGATCCCGGGAATCGTCAACGCGGCGTGGACCAATTTCACCGCGCCGGGCACCTATCGTGGCCAGTGCGCCGAGTTGTGCGGCCAGGATCACGGCTTCATGCCGATCGTGGTGGTGGTCAAGTCCAAGGCCGATTTCGCCACCTGGCTGGCCGAGCAGGAAGGCCAGTCGGCAGCAGCCGCTCCCGCAGCTGCGCCGGCCGGACAGGTTGCCGCCGTCCCGGCCGGGGACGGACAGGGCTGATCCGCCCCGCCGCCCGTCCCGAGTTTTCGCAGTCGCACTCCCTATTCCAGGTTAGAGGTTGAAGGCCATGTCCCACGCAGCCACTCATGATCATCATCACGACGATCACCACGGCGCGCCGAAGAACTTTTTCCAGCGTTGGTGCATGTCCACCAACCACAAGGACATCGGTACGCTGTACCTGATTTTCTCGCTGGTCATGCTGTTCATCGGTGGCAGCTTCGCGATGCTGATCCGCGCTGAGCTGTTCAAGCCCGGCATGCAGCTGATGCAGCCGTATTTCTTCAATGAAATGACGGCGATGCATGCGCTGGTGATGATCTTCGGCGCGATCATGCCGGCCTTCGTCGGCCTCGGCAACTGGATGATCCCGCTGATGGTCGGCGCGCCGGACATGGCGTTGCCGCGCATGAACAACCTGTCGTTCTGGATCCTTCCGTTCGCCTTCTTCATGCTGCTGTCGACGCTGTTCCTGCCCGGCGGTGCGCCGGCTGGCGGCTGGACCATGTATCCGCCGCTGTCGCTGCAGACCGGTTCGCTGGCCTATGCGGTGTTTGCCATCCATCTGATGGGCATCAGCTCGATCATGGGCGCGATCAACATCATCGCCACCATTCTCAACATGCGCGCGCCCGGCATGGACCTGATGAAGATGCCGGTGTTCGTGTGGAGCTGGCTGATCACCGCCTTCCTGCTGATCGCCGTGATGCCGGCGCTGGCCGGTGCGGTCACCATGCTGCTGACCGACAAGTACTTCGGCACCAACTTCTTCAACCCGGGCGGCGGTGGCGACCCGGTGCTGTACCAGCACATCTTCTGGTTCTTCGGTCACCCCGAGGTCTACATCATGATCCTGCCGGCGTTCGGGATCATCTCGGAGATCGTGCCGACCTTCGCCCGCAAGCCGATCTTCGGTTACAAGGCGATGGTGTTCGCGATCGCCTGCATCGCCTTCCTGTCGTTCATCGTGTGGGCCCACCACATGTTCGCGGTCGGCCTGCCGCTGGGCGCCGAGATCTTCTTCATGTACGCCACCATGCTGATCTCGGTGCCGACGGGCGTGAAGGTGTTCAACTGGGTGGCCACCATGTGGGGCGGCTCGATGACCTTCGAGACGCCGATGCTGTTCGCCATCGCGTTCATCATCCTGTTCACCATCGGCGGCTTCTCCGGCCTGATGATGTCGCTGGTCCCGGCCGACTTCCAGTACCACGATACCTACTTCATCGTGGCGCACTTCCACTACGTGCTGGTCTCCGGTGCGCTGTTCGCGATCATCGCCGCCGCGTACTACTGGCTGCCGAAGTGGACCGGCAACATGTACAGCGAGTTCTGGGGCAAGATGCATTTCTGGAACAGCGTGATCTGGGTCAACGTGCTGTTCTTCCCGCAGCACTTCCTGGGCCTGGCCGGCATGCCGCGCCGCATTCCCGACTACAACGTCGCGTTCGCCAACTTCAACATGATCAGCTCGATCGGCGGCTTCCTGTTCGGCGCCAGCCAGCTGATCTTCGTGGGCGTATTGATCCACTGCGCATTCTTCTCGAAGAAGAAGGCCACCGAGCGCGTCTGGGAAGGCGCCAAGGGCCTGGAGTGGACCGTGCCGTCGCCGGCGCCGTACCACACCTTCGAGATTCCGCCGGTGATCAACGACGACGAACTGGCCCACGGCCACGTCAACGATTGATCATCCAGCCATCATGCCGGCGACGCCGGCATGATCCAGGGAGCACACCGACATGGCACAGCAACCGGCGAACATGCAGCAGAGCGACGGCAAATCCCGCCGCCGCCTGCGGCTGACCGTCACGCTATTGGCTCTGGCCGCGCTGGCGGTCTATGTCGGGACGTTCCTGCAGGCTGTGCTGGCGAGGTAGTTCCGCACGCGACACGTTTTCAATCGGCCGGGTTCGACGACCGGCGTGCAGTTCCCTGGTCGGTGCGACGGGGCAAAGTCATCAAGAGAAATCCACGGGGTCTCACCATGGGTCAGCAGCACGAAGCCTATTTTGTTCCAACCAAGAGCTACTGGCCGATCGTGGCCGCAGCGGTCATGTTCATTACCGTGTTCGGTGCCGCGCACTGGCTGAATGCCGAGCCCGGCGATGCCGGCTTCGGCAAGACCGTGCTGACCATCGGCGTGGTGGGTGTGCTCGGCATGTTCTTCGGCTGGTTCCGCTCGGTGATCAATGAATCGCTGGCCGGCAACTACAACGGCCAGGTCGACACCTCGTTCCGCATGGGCATGATGTGGTTCATCTTCTCCGAGGTGATGTTCTTCGCGGCGTTCTTCGGCGCGCTGTTCTACGTCCGCACGTACTCGGTACCGTGGCTGGGCGGCGAAGGCCATGGCACGCTGACCCACCAGTTCCTGTGGAGCGACTACGCCGCTTCCTGGGGCGCCAATGGCGGTGGCGGCCCCGAGAAGATCGGTGGTTCCTTCCAGACCGTGCCGGCCTGGGGCCTGCCGCTGCTGAATACGCTGATCCTGCTGACCTCCAGCGTCACCATCACCATCGCGCACCACGCGCTGCGTGCGGCCCAGCGCGGCAAGATCCTGGTGTTCCTCGGCATCACGGTGCTGCTCGGCGCGATCTTCCTGTACTTCCAGGCACACGAGTACATCGAGGCCTACCACGAGCTCAACCTGACCCTGCACAGCGGCGTCTACGGCTCGACCTTCTTCATGCTGACCGGCTTCCACGGCCTGCATGTGACCCTGGGCACGATCATGCTGGCGGTGATCTGGTTGCGAGTGCTGAAGGGGCACTTCAGCAAGGACAACCATTTCGGTTTCGAGGCGGTGGCCTGGTACTGGCACTTCGTCGACGTGGTGTGGCTCGGCCTGTTCATGTTCGTCTACATCCTCTGACGAGGTATCCCGGCGAAGCCGTCAGCGGTTTCGCCGGCGACGGAAACCCGGCAAAAAGCCCGCGCAACAGGCGGGCTTTTTGCTGTCCGGGCACTCCGAGTGCGCCGGTCAGGCGACGTTGATCGAAGGGGCGCGGGGCGGGCGCTTTGTCGCGCGGCCGGACGCCGGGGTGGTGCAGCCGCTACAATCAGCGGCCGACGTCGTGCGGATGCAGCCAACCCATCCAGATGCCGAGCGCGACCATGCCGATCAGCACCAGCGACAGGCCGATGCGACGGGTCAGCGCCCATACCGTGCGCTTGCCGTCGTCCTTGTCGGTCATCATGAAGAACAAGGCCTGGCCGAGGCTGAAAATCACCACGAACAGCACCACGACCAGCGCGATTTTATAGACGGTTTCCACGTGATTGATCCGATCCAGTTCAACCCGGGCAGTATAACGGCCGGCGGCGGGCACCCGACGTGAGCGGATTTCGTCGTCCTTCGTGGTGGGCGTTGCTGCTGACCGTGGCTGGGGCCTTGCTGTTCCTGCGTTTGGGCGTGTGGCAGCTGCATCGTGCCGACTTCAAGGAGGCGCTTCTGCGGCGGTATGCCGCATCGGCCAGCGCGCCGCCGGTGGACTTCGACAGCGTGGCCGGAAAGCCACCGGCCGACGCTTTCCCACGGGTACGCCTGCATGGGCGCTACCTGGCGGATCGCATCTACCTGCTGGACAACCCGAAGCATGACGGGCGCGGGGGAGTGGAGGTCTACGTCCCGCTTGAATTGGCGGACAAATCGAAACTGCTGCTGGTGGACCTGGGCTTCCTGGACGGCAATGGCAGTCGCCAGGCACCGTCCCTGCCCGCTCTGCCGACCGGAGAGGTCACCCTCCAGGGGCTTTATCTGCCACCGCCCGGCAGCGGTTTCCGGATGGGTGGCGACGCGCTGGCGCGGCAGACACGCTGGCCGAAGACCAGCATCTTTCTGGATCCGGAAGAGATCGCGGCGGACATCGGTCGTTCGCTGTATCCACGGGTGCTGGCGCTGGATCCCGAGCCCTCCTCGGTCTACGTGCGGCAGCACGTGCTCGATTTTTCCGCGATGCCGCCGGCACGGCACCGCGCTTACGCATTCCAATGGTTCACTTTTGCCGTGGCCGTGGTGGTGTTGCTGCTGGTGCTGCACCGCAGGCGCAAGCCGCGTCAGTCCGATTCACACGAGGTCGATGAAGTCCGATGAAATCCGCAGATCCCGCCGCCGCGCGCAAAGGCCGCATCTACTTGGTGCTGATCGCACTGGTATTCGTCGCCCCGGCCATCGTCGCCGGCCTGCTCAGCTTGACCGGCTGGCAACCGGAGGCCAAGGGGCATGGCGAGCCGATCCTGCCGCAGCGCAATTTCGTCGATGAAAAGCTCGACGTGAAACTGGACGACGGCACGGTCTACGCCTGGCGCGACAGCGAGCCGCGGCTGACCCTGATCGCACTGGCTGGCCCGGACTGCAGCAAGCAGTGCTTGTCCGTGCTGACCAGCATGGCGGCGGCTCGGATTACCCTGGGTCGTACCCAGACCCGCCTGCGCCTGCTCTATCTGGGTACGCCGCCGGTGGGCAATGAAGCCGATGGCATGCGTGACTACTGGCGACTCGGGTGCGACGTGGACGGCAAGCTGGCCGGTTTCCGTCCCACCGGCAGCGACAGTGTCAGCGCGATTCTGGTGGAGTCGAATGGCACGGCGCTGGCGCTGTATCCGGCAGGTTTCGATCCTTCGGGCCTGCGTCGCGACCTGCAGAAGGTGGTCAAGTGATGGCCCCGCGTTCGCTGCGCGTGTTGCGCTGGCTGGCCCTGGCGGCGGCAGTGTTCGCCTTCGGCCTGGTGATGTTCGGTGCCTTCGTGCGCCTGTCCAACGCCGGCCTGTCCTGCCCGGACTGGCCGACCTGTTACGGGCAGGTCAGCTGGCCGCATCATGCCCAGGCGGTGGCGAACGCCGATGCCGCCTTCCCCGATCGCCCTTACGAGGCGCACAAGGCCTGGCGCGAGCAGGTGCACCGCTTCTTCGCTGGTGGCCTTGGCGTGATGGTGCTTGCGCTGGCGCTGATCGCGGCCTGGCGTCGTCGCGGTCTGTTGCTGGGCGTGGTGCTTGCCGCGGTGTTCGCTGCCTGTGGCGTGGCGCTGTACATCCATGGCGAGCGTTTCTGGTCGTCGCTGCTGGCGGCCTGCGCGATCGCCCTGCCGTTGCTGGCCGCGTTCCGCCTGCCGCAGGCCGCGCCGTGGAAAATCTGCGTGCTGGCGCTGGCAGTGATCATCTTCCAGGCCATGCTCGGCATGTGGACGGTCACTCTGCTGCTCAAGCCGATCGTGGTGATGGGCCACTTGCTGGGCGGCATCACCACTTTTGCGCTGCTGGCCTACGCCGCGCTGCGTTTCAACGGCGTGGGCGCGATCGATGAGCGCTTCGCCGACCTGCGTCGGCTGGTGGTGCTGGGCATCGTGTTGCTGGCCTGCCAGATCGCGCTCGGTGGCTGGACCTCGGCCAACTACGCAGCGCTGGCCTGCGGCTACGGCCCGGGCTCGTTCCCGCAGTGCCTGGGCCAATGGCACCCGCCGACCGACTTCCGCGAAGGCTTCGTGCTGTGGCGCGGCATCGGCGTGAATTACGAAGGTGGCGTGCTGGACATGGCCGCGCGCAGCGCGATCCAGATCGTGCATCGCCTGGGCGCGCTGGTGGTGTTCCTCTATCTCGGCTGGCTCTCGCATCGGCTGGCGAAGCGTGGCCTGCGCGTGCTGGCCATCGCCATCGCGGTGGTGCTGGTGGCGCAGGTGCTGCTGGGCATCAGCAACGTGCATTTCGGTCTGCCGCTGCCGGTGGCGACGCTGCACAATGGCGTGGCCGCGCTGCTGTTGTTCACCTTGCTGGCGACCCTGGCACGCACGCAGCGCCGCCTGGATGGCCTGACCTCCCCGCAACCGGTAGCCCAACCATGATCGCGCATGTCCGTGAATACCTGCAGTTGACCAAGCCGCGCGTGGTGGCGCTGCTGGTGTTCTGCGCCGTGATCGGCATGTTCCTGGCGGTGCCGGGCATTCCGCCCTGGCGCGCGCTGGTGTTCGGCACGCTGGGCATCTGGATGGCCTCGGGTTCGGCGGCAGCCTTCAATCACCTGATCGACGAGCGCATCGACAAGCTGATGGCGCGCACCGCGCGTCGCCCGCTGGCCACCGGCGCATTGCGTCCGCGCCAGGTGCTGGTGTTCGCGATCCTGCTGGGCATCGCCTCGATGCTGGTGCTGGCGCTGCTGGTCAATCCGCTGACCGCCTTGCTGACCTTCGGCGGGCTGATCGGCTATGCGCTGGTCTATACCGCTTACCTCAAGCGTGCCACGCCGCAGAACATCGTGATCGGCGGCCTGGCCGGCGCGATTCCGCCGGTGCTGGGCTGGACCGCGGTGACTGGCGCGTTGCATCCGTATGCGCTGCAGTTGTGCCTGATCATCTTCGTGTGGACGCCGCCGCATTTCTGGGCGCTGGCGATCTTCCGCCGCGATGATTACGCGCGGGCCGAGGTGCCGATGCTGCCGGTGACGCACGGTATCAACTACACGCGCTGGCAGATCCTGTTCTATACGGTGCTGCTGGTGCTGGTGACCTTGCTGCCGGCACTGACCGGGATGAGCGGGCTGGTCTACCTGGGTGGCGCGGTGGTGCTGGGCGCGACCTTCCTGTACTACGCGCTGCGCCTGCTGAACCCGCCGGACGAGATGTACCCGATGAAGGTGTTCAAGTACTCGATCGTGTACCTGATGGCTCTGTTCGCGTTCCTGCTGGCCGATCACTGGATGGTCGAGCCGCTGCTGCACAGCCCGCCGGTGATCACCATCACCGGCTGACGTAGCGCGCAGGTCGGGCAACGCCCGACATCGGCAAAGCCGGGCACCTGCCCCCGAACGGCAGGAGCCCGCTCGCGGGCGATGCTCCTGCTTTTGCCAATCCCGACTCCCAGCCCCAAGAGCATCGCCCGCGAGCGGGCTCCTACGGTTGTTGGTGAGGGTGCGCGGATGGGCCGCCGTGGCAGCTTGCCAGAGCGCGCAGGTCGGGCACCGCCCGACATCGGCAAAGCCGCGCACCTGCCCCTGAATGGCAGGAGCCCGCTCGCGGGCGATGCTCCTGCTTTTGCCAATCCCGACTCCCAGCCCCAAGAGCATCGCCCGCGAGCGGGCTCCTACGGTTGTTGGTGGGGGCGCGCGGACGGGCCGCCGTGGCAGCTTGCCAGAGCGCGCAGGTCGGGCACCGCCCGACATCGGCAAAGCCGCGCACCTGCCCCTGAATGGCAGGAGCCCGCTCGCGGGCGATGCTCTTGCTTTTGCCAATCCCGACTCCCAGCCCCAAGAGCATCGCCCGCGAGCGGGCTCCCACGGTTGTTGGTGAGGGCGCGCGGATGGGCCGCCGTGGCACCTTGCCAGAGCGCGCAGGTCGGGCACCGCCCGACATCGGCAAAGCCGGGCGCCTGCCCCTGAATGGTAGGAGCCCGCTCGCGGGCGATGCTCTTGAAGCCCGAAGCCGGCGTTGACCGTTCTACTTCGCGCCGTGCCGTGCGTAGCGCCGGGCGACCACGGCGCAGACCATCAGCTGCAACTGGTGGAAGATCATCAGTGGAAGGACCAAGGCGCCAAGTCCGCCGGCCTGGCCGGCGAGCAGGATCTTGGCCATCGGGATGCCGCTGGCCATGCTCTTCTTGGAGCCGCAGAACACGATGGCGATCTCGTCCGGGCGCACGAAGCCCAACCGATGTGCGGCCCAGCGCAACGTGGGCATGACCAGGGCCAGCAGCAGGGCGCACATGCCAAGAGTCGCCAGCAACGCCAGCGGTGGAGTCTCACGCCACAGGCCTTCGGTGACGGCGGCGCTGAAAGCGGTGTAGACCACCAGCACGATGGTGCCCTGGTCGGTGATCTTCAGCAGCGGCTTGTGGCGGTCGACCCAGCCGCCGATCCAGCGTCGCGCGAAGTGGCCCAGTGCGAACGGCAGCAGCAGTTGCAACAGGATGTCGATCACGCCCTGCCACGAGATCGCGCTGCCACCGCCGCGGGCCAGCAGCAGGCCGGCCAGCAAGGGGGTCAGCACGATGCCGATCAGGTTGGACATCGAGGCACTGACCACCGCCGCCGGCACGTTGCCGCCAGCGATCGAGGTGAAGGCGATGGAGGACTGCACGGTGGAGGGCAGGGTGCACACGAACAGCATGCCCAGCGCCAATTGCGGGGTCAGCAGCCAGCTGGCCAGCGGATGCAGCGCCAGCCCCAGCAGCGGAAACAGCGCGAAGGTGCTGGCGAACACCAGCAGATGCAGCCGCCAGTGCGTCATGCCCTGCACGATCGCCGCACGTGGCAGCTTGGCGCCGTGCAGGAAGAACAACAGGGCGATCGCGGCATCGGTGATCAGGTCGAACGCGCGTGCCACCTCGCCTTCGCACGGCAGCAGCGAGGCCAGCAACACGGTGGCCAGCAGGGTCAGGGTGAAGCGGTCGGGCAGCCAGCGCGGCAAGGCCATCACCTCAATCCTTGCCGCATGGCGGATGCCGCCGGCGCAACCACCACACCAGCACGACCAGCACGATGATGCCGATCACCATCCACAGGCCGTTCTGCCCGCGGTGCATCCACTTCGCCAGCCATTCGTGGTTGTCCGCGCCGAAATAGCCCAGGTACACCCACAGCGGCACGCTGATCAGCGCGGCCAGTGCGTCGATCAGCACGAAGCGCAGCAGCGAAACGCGGTGGGTGGTGCCGGCGGTGAGGTAAACGGTGGTGCGCATGCCCGGCAGGAAGCGGGCGAAGAACAGCAGGCGGTTGCCGTAGCGGTCGAATTTGTCCTGCACCTTGGCGTAGCGTGCCGGGGTCAGCACCCGAGCGATCAGCCGCCAGCGCATGATCCGGGCACCGCAACGGTGGCCGAGCAGGAAGATGCCGGCATCGCCCAGCAGCACGCCGGCCATGGCCAGCGCGACCATGGCGTGCGGATTGGCGTAGCCGAGCCCGGCGATCACGCCGCCGGCGACCAGCGTGATGTCCTCGGGCAGCGGCAGGCCGGCACCGCAGATCATCAGCGCGACGAAGACGGCCAGATAGCCGTTCTCGGCGAACAGGGTGACCAGATGCTCCAGCAGATCCATCAGTGTCCTTGCGCGTGATGCAGCGATGGCGCCGCTTCAGCGGTGGATGATCCCACAGCCGGCGGCATCGATGGCGTGGCGAAAGGACGCCGGCGCATCAGCCCGGAGCCACCTGCGACCGCACCCGGGCCGCCAGCAGTTCGCGCAGTTCGGCCTTCTCGGCGCTGTCCAGCGCGCCGGTGCGGCTCTTGGCGGTCAGCGCGTCGCGACGCTGGTCGATCGCCTGCTGCTCCATCCGTGCCAGCGCGTCGAAGAACTCCACGCGCTGGATCTCCGGCTCGCCCACCGGCATCGAGGCCATCAGCTTCTGCAGCGAGGGGTACTCCGGCCGTTCGGCGTAGTGCTCGACCAGGGTGGCCGGGTTGATGCCCGGACGGGCGCGGGCCAGGTCGATCAGTTCGGCCAGCAGGCCCACGCCGGGTTTGTCCAGGCGAAGGAAGCGATACGGTTGCTCGACCTCTTCGGCCATGCCCGGATGGGTCAGCAGCAGCGAGATGGCGCTGCGCACCAGGCTGCGCTGCACCGCCACCGGTCGCTGCACGGCGCGATGCGCGGCCGGGTCGGCCTGCAGCACGGCGCGGGCGCCGCTGCGCTTTTCCAGCTCCTGCGCCATCAGGTCGCGGAAAGCGCCGTCGGGCAGTCGGGCGATCAGCGGGCGAGCGCGCTCGGCCAGCCGGGCGCGGCCGTCGAGGCTGGCCATGTCGACGTCATGTGACAACTCGCCGAAGAAGTAGTCCGACAGCGGCATCGCCTCGCGGATGCGCTTCTCGAAGCCGTCCTTGCCTTCGGCGCGCACCAGCGAATCCGGGTCCTCGCCGTCGGGCAGGAACAAGAAGTAGGCCTGGCGACCGTCGCGCAGCCGCGGCAGCGCCGATTCCAGTGCCTTCCACGCCGCGGCCCGGCCGGCGCGGTCGCCGTCGAAGCAGAACACCACGTCGGGCGCGGCGCGGAACAGCACTTCGGCGTGCTCCGGCGTGGTCGCGGTGCCCAGCGTGGCCACCGCGATCGGCAGGCCGGCCTGATGCAGCGCGATCACGTCCATGTAGCCCTCGACCACCACGATCCGCGGCAGGCTGGCATTGGCCTGCTTCACCTGCCACAGCGCGAACAGCTCGCGGCCTTTGTGGAACAGCGGTGTCTCGGGCGAATTGAGGTATTTCGGCGGTGCCTGGCCGGTGGTCGGCGAAGGGGCCACGACGCGGCCACCAAAGGCGATCACCCGGCCGCGGCGATCGAGGATCGGGAACATCAGGCGGGCGCGGAAGCGGTCGTACTTGCCGCGGTCGCCGCTGGCCAGCATTCCGGCCTGGTCGAGCAGTTCGCGGCGGCGCTCGTTGTTGCCCAGTGCCCGGCTGATGCCGTCGTAGCCCGGCGGCGCCCAGCCGATGCGGAAGCGTTCGATGGTTTCGGCGTCGAGGCCGCGCTTGCGGCAGTACTCCTGCGCCTCGGTGCTGCGCGGCAGTTCGCCCTGGTACCAGCGGGCCGCCTGGTCGAGCAGGCCGTACAGGTCGGTGCGGTCCTCGCGCGGCGCGGCATCGCGGCCACCCTCGCGCGGCACGGTCAGGCCGACCGACTGGGCCAGCTCCTCCACAGCATCGGGGAATTCCAGCCGCTCGTAATCCATCAGGAACTTCACCGCGCTGCCGTGCGCGCCGCAACCGAAGCAGTGATAGAACTGCTTGGCCGGGCTGACGTAGAACGAGGGCGAGCGCTCGTTGTGGAACGGGCAGCAGGCGGTCCATTCGCGCCCGGCCTTCTTCAACGGCACGCGCCGCTCGATCACGTCGACGATGTCGACGCGGGCAAGCAGTTCATCGATGAAGCTGTCGGGGATCAGGCCGCGCATAAGCCGGCTAGTTTAGTCGGTTGCCGGGCCTGCCGCCCACGACGCCGGATCCGCCGGGGAGCGCGTGGCAGCGGAGATCCGCCACCACGCGGGACAAGCTAGGCGGCGAGGTGGAACACGCCGATCAGGCCCAGGATGGCCAGCACCAACAGGATCAGGAAACAGGCGAACAGCACTTTGGCAATGGTGGCGGTGGCGCCCGACACGCCGCCGAACCCGAGCCAGCCGGTGATCAACGAAATGACCGCGAAAATGATGGCCCACTTCAGCATGCATTCCTCCAGCAACCGGTGATCGCCCCGTGGGCGGTAGCGGCATTTCTAGCGGTGCCGACGTGAAGGCGGTGCATCGCCGATGCGGCTATGCTCCCCGGCTTGGCAGGCGGACAGGCAGGAGCAGGCAGTGCTGATCACGGCAATCATGGCCAGGCGCCAACAGGCGATCGTGCGCGCTTTCGAGCAGGCGGCGGCGACCACGATGGAGACGGCATGCCGTCCGGAGCAGTTGGGCCTGCAGCCGGGCATGGCCTGGCATCAGCTGGTGGCCAGCGCGGTGCTGCGCTGTCCCGGCGACGGGCGTTATTTCCTCGACGTGGCCGGCTGGCAGCGCCTGCGCCGCCGTCGCCGCTGGACGGCGCTGGCGGTGGTGGTCGGCTTGTTGGCATTGCTGGTATTGGGCGTCGTGCTGCATCCGCACCCGGCGGGTTGAGCGCGAGCTCCTCGTCGGGGCAGCCGCATGCCATGGCGGGCATTGCCCGCCATGCGACCGCGACGTGAGTAGGAGCCCGCTCGCGGGCGATGCTTTTGCCGGCTCCGGTCGGATGCCGCTGAGGCAGGGCTTCCCCGGCCGGAATCAGCCAGCCAGACGTGCCTTGATCCGGCCCGAAACCACGGCCATGTCGGCGCGGCCGGCGGCCTTTTCCTTCACCGCCGCCACCACCTTGCCCATGTCGCGCGGCGAGCTGGCGCCGGTTTCGGCGATCGCGGCGGTGATCAGGGCATCGATCTCGGCCTCGTCCAGCTTGGCCGGCAGGTAGGCCTCGATCACCGTCATCTCGGCACGCTCCACGTCGGCCAGGTCCCCGCGGTTGGCGGCGGCGTACTGGCTCACCGAGTCCTTGCGCTGCTTGAGCATCTTCTCCAGCACCGCCAGCACCTGGGTGTCGTCCAGCTCGATGCGCTCGTCCACCTCGCGCTGCTTGATCGCGGCCAGCATCAGCCGGATCACGCCCAGGCGGTGCTTGTCACCACCGCGCATCGCGGTCTTCATGTCTTCGGTAAGCTGTTGCTTCAGCGTCATGGCGGGGCCTCGAATGGGGGAGAGGTGGATTTTCGGAAACGACAAAGCCGGCGTTGTCGCAGGGACAACACCGGCTCAGATCGGATCCGTGGACTTGCGGCGGCAGCGGGATCCGCGCCAGCCGTGTTCCGGTACCGTTCAACCCGCCGCGTGGCGACGGGCGGAAGAATCAGTACAGGCGGACCTTGCGCGAGACGTCACGCGACAGACGACGCAGGTGACGCTTCACCGCGGCAGCGCGCTTGCGCTTGCGCTCCTGGGTCGGCTTTTCATAAAACTCACGCTTGCGCGTTTCAGCCAGGACGCCGGCCTTTTCGCAGGTACGCTTGAAACGACGCAGTGCGATCTCGAACGGCTCGTTCTCGCGAACTTTTACGTTGGGCATGGAAACTCCGAGTGGTAATCTGCCCCGCTGACGGGACTGTTGGATAGAGCGAGCCGCGAATTATACCGTGGAAACAAAAAATTTTTCAAAGCCCATTCTGGGCATCGAGACTTCCTGCGACGAAACCGGCGTGGCGCTGCTGCGCTGGGAGCCTGACGCACCGGGCCGCGGCCTGCTGGCGCACACGCTGTACAGCCAGATCAAGCTGCATGCCGACTATGGCGGCGTGGTGCCGGAACTGGCCAGTCGCGACCACGTGCGCAAGCTGCTGCCGCTGATCCGCGAGGCGCTGGCCGAGGCCGGCATGACCGTGCGGGACCTGGGCGGGGTGGCCTATACCGCCGGCCCCGGCCTGGTCGGTGCGTTGCTGGTGGGTGCCTCCGCCGGCCGTGCGCTGGCCTGGGCACTGGGCGTGCCGGCGATCGGCGTGCACCACATGGAAGGCCATCTGCTGGCGCCGCTGCTGGAAGAGGATCCGCCCGAACCGCCGTTCGTGGCGTTGCTGGTCTCTGGCGGGCACTCGATGCTGGTCGAGGTCAAGGCGATCGGCGAATACCGCATCCTTGGTGACACCCTGGACGATGCTGCCGGCGAGGCCTTCGACAAGACCGCCAAGCTGATGGGCCTGCCGTACCCGGGCGGCCCGGCGCTGGCGAAGCTGGCCGAGCAGGGGCGAGCTGGTGCGTTCCGCTTCTCCCGCCCGATGACCGATCGGCCCGGGCTGGATTTCAGCTTCTCCGGCCTGAAGACGCAGGTGTTGCTGGCCTGGCAGCAGTCCGACCAGAGCGAGCAGACCCGCGCCGACATCGCCCGCGCCTTCCAGGAGGCGATCGTCGACACGCTGATCATCAAGTGCCGTCGCGCGCTGGAAGCCAGTGGGGCGAAGCGGCTGGTGATCGCCGGTGGCGTGGGCGCCAACCGCCACCTGCGTGCCGAGCTGGCCCGCGCCGGCGAGAAGGATGGCTTCCGCGTCTACTTCCCGCGCCTGGACTTCTGCACCGACAACGGCGCCATGATCGCCCTGGCCGGCGCCATCCGCCTGGCCCACGGCCAGCACCAGAACGAAACCATCCAGGTCAGGCCGCGCTGGGATTTGCAGAGTCTTCCCGCCGCCGTCGCCGCTGGCGAGGGAATGGGGAATAGGGAATAGGGAATAGGAAGCGTCGCAACGCCGAGGCTTCCGGCTCCGATTTGCCGTTCTCCCGCTGCCAATTGGCAGGGGCCCGCTCGCGGGCGACGCCTTTGCTCTTGGCTCAAAATCATCGCCCGCGTCGCGAAGTCGGGGGCCGCGAAAAGCCGCGGGCAATGCTCGCTCTGCGCGGTGAAGCGGCGAATGAAAGCTGGCGGCCTCGGCGCTGCGACGCTTCCTATTCCCTATTCCCTACTCCCCATTCCCGGGGGCAAGACCCCAACCCTCACCACTGCTTGCGATCAGGCAGCAGGCCCTTGAGTTCGGCTTCGGTGAGGTTGCGCCATTGGCCGAGCTTGAGGTGGCCCAGGCGCACGTTGTCGATGCGTACGCGGCGCAGCTGGGTGACGCGGTAGCCGAAGGCGGCGGCCATCAGGCGGATCTGCCGGTTCAGGCCCTGGGTCAGCACGATCGAGAAGCCGAATTTGGCGATGCGGCGGGTGCGGCAGGGCTTGGTCATCTGGCCGTGGATGCGCACGCCGCGGGCCATGCCGGCGAGGAATTCGTCGGTGACCGCCTTGTTCACGGCAACCAGATATTCCTTCTCGTGGTTGTTCTCCGAGCGCAGGATCTCGTTGACGATGTCGCCGTTGCTGGTCAGCAGGATCAGCCCTTCCGAATCCTTGTCCAGTCGGCCGATCGGGAAGATCCGCTGCTGGTGGTCGATGAAGTCGGTGATGTTGCCGGCCACGCTCTGGTCGGTGGTGCAGGTGACCCCGACCGGCTTGTTCAGCGCGATGTACACCGCCTTCTTGGCCGACGGCGTGGCGGCCAGGATGCGTGCCTTGACGATTTCGCCGTCCACGCGCACCTCGTCGCCCTCCAGCGCCTTCGCGCCGGTGCCGACCACCTCGCCATTGATGCTGACCCGCCCGGCCAGCAACAACTCGTCCGCTTCCCGGCGCGAGCACAGCCCGGCTTCACTGATGTATTTGTTGACGCGCATGAGGGTGGCCGGGATTCGGAATTGGGGATTGGGGATTCGGTCAAAGCAAGTGCGTCGAGATCGGGGGGCGCCGGGCTTTTGCCAATCCCGAATCCCGAATTTCGAATCCCGGCTCCGTCAGGACCTGAGGCCGACGCCGCGCTTGAGCAATTGCAGCGCGATGATCGACAGGCCGATCACGAAGCCAGCCATCACCACGAAGGCCCAGCCGACGTTGACGTCGCTGATGCCCAGCACGCCATAGCGGAAGGCGTTGACCATGTACAGGATCGGGTTGGCGCGGGAGATCGTCTGCCACGGCTCGCCCAGCATGTTGATCGAGTAGAACACGCCGCCCAGATAGGTCAGCGGGGTCAGGATGAAGGTGGGCACCAGGGCGATGTCGTCGAACTTCTTGGCGTAGACCGCGTTGACGAAGCCGGCCAGCGAGAAGATCGTCGCGCCCAGCAGCACCGAGGTGAAGGTGATCAGCGGGTGCTGCACGTGCAGATCGGTGAAGAACAGCGCGATCAGCAGCACCAGTACGCCCACCACCAAGCCACGCGTCACTGCGCCAAGCACGTAGCCGAGCAGGATCACCCAGTTCGGCATCGGCGACACCAGCATCTCCTCCACCGCGCGGCTGAATTTGGCGCCGAAGAACGAGCTGGAGATGTTGCCGTAGCTGTTGGTAATGATGCTCATCATCACCAGGCCGGGCACGATGTACTGCATGTAGCTGAAGCCGCCTTCGATGTTGCCGATGCGGCTGCCGACCAGCTTGCCGAAGATCACGAAATACAGCGTCATGGTGATTGCCGGCGGGATCAGTGTCTGCGTCCAGATGCGCATGATGCGCACGATCTCGCGGCGCACCACGGTGCCCAGTGCGATCAGGTTGGCGGAAGTGTTGCTCATGGGGAATTCCGGGAGTGTTTCCGGCTGGGCCGGTGGGTGGCGGTGCTTGGGCCGATGGCCGTGGTGGCTTGCGCGGGTGCGGGGCTCAGGCGGCCTTGTCGCGCCCACCCTCCACCAGCCGCACGAACAGTTCTTCCAGCCGGTTGGTCTTGTTGCGCATCGAGGTGACCTTGATGCCGTGCACGGACAGCTGGGCGAACAACGAGTTGAGGTCGTGCGAACGGGCCATTTCCGCTTCCAGCGTGTGCTGGTCGATGCGGCGCAGCTTCACGTCGGCGATGGATGGCAGTTCGGTCGGCAGCGAAGCCACGTCCAGCACGAAGGTCTCCACGTCCAGTGTGGCCAGCAGCTGCTTCATGCTGGTGTTCTCGACGATGGTGCCGTGGTCGATGATCGCGATGTTGCGGCACAGCGACTCGGCTTCTTCCAGATAATGGGTGGTCAGGATCACCGTGGTGCCGGCGGCGTTGATGGCGCTGACGAACTGCCACATCGAACGGCGGATCTCGATGTCCACGCCGGCGGTGGGCTCGTCCAGGATCAGCAGCTTCGGCTCGTTCATCATCGCCCGGGCGATCATCAGGCGCCGCTTCATGCCGCCGGACAGCGTGCGTGCCTGCAGGAAAGCCTTGTCCCACAGACGCAGCTCCTTCAGGTACTTCTCCGCGCGCTGGGCCGCGACCTTGCGCGGGATGCCGTAGAAACCGGCCTCGTTGACGCAAATGTCGAACGGCTTCTCGAACAGGTTGAAGTTGATTTCCTGCGGCACCAGGCCGATCAGCCGCATCGCGTCGCTGCGGTTCTTGTTCACCGACACGCCGAACACGCGGGCGTCGCCCGAGCTGGAGTTCACCAGCGAGGACAGGATGCCGATCAGGGTGGATTTGCCGGCGCCGTTGGGGCCGAGCAGGGCGAAGAAATCGCCGGGCTGCACGGTCAGGCTGACGCCCTTGAGTGCCTCGACGCCGTTGTCGTAGGTTTTGCGCAGGTTGTCGACGACAAGCGCGGGGGCCGTTTCGGAAGGGGACATGGGCTGCACCGGAAGAGTCAGCCTTCTATTATAGCGGGCCAACCTCCGTCGCCTGCAGTTTTCCGGCGGCCCCGCACTTCATCCGGAACCCCCATGGCCGAACATTTCCAGCTCCGCCTCGTCGACAGCCGCATGCTGGCGCCCAGCGTCCGCCACCTCGTGTTCGAGAGGGTCGATGGCCAGCCGCTGGTGTTCCAGCCGGGCCAGTTCCTGCAGGTGCACTTCCAGTACGACGACGGCACCGCCACCAAGCGCAGCTATTCGGTGGCCACCGTCGGCCAGGGCGACGTGGTGGGGGAGACCAGCGGGGTCATGCAGGTGGAGATCGCGGTGAGCTACGTCGAGGGCGGCGCGGCCACGAAACTGCTGTCGGGCCTGCAGCCCGGCGAGACGATCGACGCCAGTGGCCCGTATGGTCGCTTCTGCCTGCAGCCCGGTGATGCCAACGAGCGTTACCTGCTGCTGGCCACCGGCACCGGCGTCACTCCGTACCGCGCGATGCTGCCGCAGATCGAAAAGCTGCTGGCCGACGGCAAGCGCGAAGTGATCCTGCTGTACGGCGCACGCAGCGAAGCGGAGTTGCTCTACGGTGAGGAGTTCGAGGCCTTCGCCCAAGCCCATCCCGGCTTCCTGTTCCACGGCTGCCTCAGCCGCCAGCCGAGGGCGGTGCCGCGCCCCGGCGACCGCAGCGGCCACGTGCAGAACGTGCTGGCCGAACTGGGCCCGAGCGCGGAGCGCGACATCGCCTACCTGTGCGGCAACCCCAACATGGTCGACGCGGCCTTCACCGCATTGAAGGAATTCGGCCTGCCGGTGCCGCAGATCCGGCGCGAGAAGTACATCTCCTCGCGCTGAGGATCGCCCGCCGTCGCGGTCAGCCGGCGCAGTCCGGCATGTGGCCGCCGTTGGCGCTCAATGTCTGCTGGCCCAGCTTCTGCATCAGCTGCATCACGTCGGCCTGGTGCTGGTGGTAGAACGCCATGTTCGCCTCGCTGACGGCGCCGGCCGGGCTGGCCTGGATGTAGCCTTTCTCGACCATCTCCGGGTGCTGCTTCGCCATGTCCTGCACGCCGGCAGCGAGCATGGTGAACGAGCCCACCAGATATTCGCGCGCGCTCAGGCCGTGACGTTCCAGCATCGCGTGCACGCCAGGCTGGGCGTCATAGCTGGCAGCCATCTGTTCCAGCGACTGCTCGTCATCGCCCGCCAGCAGGCTGGCGACGCCCAGGTTGCACGGGTCCTTGACCGAGTCCTGCTGGATGGCCTTCCACTTGTCGAGGAAGCCTTCGCTCAGGGTGAAGCTGCGGAACGCGGCGAGGTCGGCGGCCCGCGCGGGAGCGGCATGGGTCACCGGTGAGGCGGCGAAAGCCAGGCTGAAGGCCAGCACGGCGCCGGAAAAAGTGTGGGTCAGTCGCATGGGATGAGCTCCTTGGATGATCGAGTTCGCGATGGGCGGACGCGTGCCCATGGTCGAGAGGATGGTGCCGGGATGTTGCCGGAAGCAGCCGCCACCGATGCCGATGGCGTTGCGGCTATCCCGGTCCCGATGACGATTGCCGGTTACTGCTCGACCAGCTCCACCCGGCGGTTCTTCGCCTTGCCGGCTTCGTCATGGTTGCTGGCCACCGGGGCGTAGGACGCCATGCCCTTGGCCGCCAGCCGCGACGACGCGATGCCGTACTTCGTGGAAAGCTGTGCCACCACCGCCTCGGCGCGCTGCTGCGACAGCGTGAGGTTGTGCGCCACCGCACCGGTGTTGTCGGTGTGGCCAACGATGTAGACCTTCAGCGCGGGCTGGCTTTTCAGCAACGTCGCCATCTGCGCCAGCGTGTCGTCCGAATCCGCTTCGAGCTTCGCGCTGTCACTGGCGAAATGGATGCCGTACAGCGCGATGTGGCCGGCCTGCGCCAGGCCTTTGCTCATCGCCTTGGCGTCCACCGTCACCTTGCCGGTGTCCATGGCGCGGGCCTCGACGATCTGCAGCAGCACGCCGACCGGGTGGTGTTCGTTCTGGCTGACCAGCAGCGAGACATCGACGTTGCCTTCGGCGCGATCCAGATGGGCGGTCAGGGAACGGACATTGCCATCGACCGCATTGAGCGTGTCGACCATCAGGTTGCGGGCTTTCATGCTGTCGTACAGCGGCGACGACAGATAGCTGGCGAAATCCATGCCGCCGCAGTCGTGCTCGCCGTTGTTGCCGCTGCACTCGAACTGGGTGTGGAAGCCGGCCTCATCCAGTGCACTGCGGAAGTTCGCGAACACCTCGACGCCGGTCTTGCCAGCCGGGGCCACGTAGAAGATGCGGGTGGCCTTGCCTTTGAGCTGCTCGGTCGACGTGAAGTGATTGGCGGCCTTCCAGCTTGCCTTGCCCAGCGGGAACACGGCCTCGTCGTAGTCCAGTTGCTGGTAGCCACCGATCACCGATCCGGCATAGCGGGACACCATCGGATGGTCGTGGCTTCCGGTGACATCCTGCGTCGGCACGGTGACGGCAGCGGCAGGCAAGGTGCCGCAGAGCATGACGAAAGCAGTGAGCAACAGGGCTGGGCGCATGATGGACTCCGTATCGGCGGGGGCGTCACCATAACGGAGTGATCCTGGTGATGTCCCGCTCCGGGTCTCATCCCGTTGAGCATGGCTTCAGGCTCGACATGGGTGATCCTCCAGTCAGTGCGTCTTGGCTTCGCCGTCGGACATGAAAGGTCTGGCCTACAGATTTTTTCGCGGTTTGTGATCGAGTTCACAGGTTGTTGGATGCATGGCTCGGGTGTAATGAAAATGCGGTTTGCGATTGTTAGGGTTCACCGGGTCTGGAAGTTCAAATGAACGTGTTTGCTCTTTCAGATGTGCGTGGTCATTCGACTGGCCAGGGGACGCATACCTTCGTTGATCAACCTTACGAGCAAGCCGCAAGGCTGCCAGCTCACCACTCGATAGGGGACTATCCGATGGACATGCAACGCAACTCCCGCAAGGCCTTCCGCATCCGTCAGCGCGGCCAGGGCATGACCGAATACATCATCATCACCGCACTCATCGCGATCGCCGCGATCGCTGCCGTCACCTACTTCGGTGGTACCGCCCGTGCGCAGATCGGCGGCATGGCCCGTGAGCTTTCCGGCCAGAGCGCTACCGAGGACATCAATCGCGCCAAGAATCAGGGTAACCAGGCGCATGCCGAAGGCACGCAGGACAAGACCCTGAACAGCTACAACAACAACACGGCCGAATAGGGCTCGATCCTTTCCGCAGTGCTGGCCAGGACGATGCTTTTTGGCATCGCCATGGCTGGCTGTTGCCTGCGATCACCGTGCCAGCACGGTGATCGCAGGCGCATCGGGAATTTTCGGGAGACGATGGCCGTGATTCCAGCAACGGGTGAGCGCGGGAACAAAATGCTGCAGGCAGGCTTGGCCTGGCGTTCGACGCCGGGTGCCGGCGTGCGCCAGCGCGGGCAGGCCATGGTCCTGTTCGTGGTATCCCTGCTGGTGCTCGGCATCGGCCTGATCATGCTTTTCAACACCGGCCAGGCCGTCACCAAGAAGGTCGAGCTGGTCAACGCCGCCGACGCAGCGGCCTACAGCGCAGCCGTGCAGCAGGCGCGCGCATACAATCTCGTCGCGTACATGAACCGTGCCGAGGTGGCCAACGAGGTAGCGGTGGCGCAGATCGTCACGCTGTACTCGATGACGAATTACGTGCTCAGTGCCACCAAGAATCTGAAAGAGGCTGCGAGAGATCTTTCCTATGCGTTGTACGTGGCGGCCATCTTCACCGAGGGCGCGACACTGCCGGTGGCCAACGCGTTCCAGCGCGCATCGCAGATGTTGGGCAAGGCGCAGACCGCCATCACCAATGCGCGCAATGGCATGCAGTCGCCGTTTGCCATGGCCATCCGACTTCTCAGTGAGGAGCTCAATGGTGCGTACTCCTTTGCAAGCAACACCATCGTCAAGCTGACGTCAGCGGATTCCGCGTTGTTGGCGAAGGAGATCGTCGACAAGAACACCAGTGGCAAGGCAAAGATAGGAGCGGGGGGGCTGGCATTGCTTGTCATTCAATATGGCGAGGCCCAGGCGTATACCAAGCACTACAGCCTCAGAAAGACACCCAATGGAGACACCTACGGTGCGGATCGTTACGCCAACGTCGTGATGGAAGCTCGTGACGGTTTTTCCCGCCAGCGCAATGGCGAGGTGCTTTTCGGCGTCATCAAGAAGCGCGGTGGCACCGACGTGGTGACATCATCGCGAGGCCGTCGGTACTACGACAGCTGGGTGGGTGCCGACACGCTGAACTTCTACCTCAACCTGCCGTGGCCTTTCCACGACATCGACCTTCCGCTGGCATGGGGTGGCGCAGCCGGAACCAACCAGACGCAGGGCGGGTTCTCGCGCGTGGCCATGCAGGGGTATGGCAACGGCAAGGGCTGGACGTCGCCCTACACGGTAGAAAACGGTCTGCACATCGATCGCTATGCCGGCGCCGTCGACAACCACAGTGCCGGGCGAAAGGTACGCAATGATCCCGCCGTGGGTGAGACCGGCAAGGGCTGGCTCAGAGGTTATGCCGGTTTGCAGGATTACGACGACATCAAGGACGACAAGGCGACCGTGCCATACCTCAACGGCAAGTCGGCTGCGCAGAACGGCGTCAAGGCGCTGGATGTCGGCCCCGTCTTCACGGTGGCGGTCGAGCAGGACATGGACACCGTGCGCACCAGTTCCAACATCAACGGCATCGGCGGTCCGCCGGATTTCGATGTCCCGGACAAGGCCATCAGCGACAAGATGACGGCGCTTTCCTCCGCCCAGGTCTATTTCGATCGGCCGCGCGGCCTGTTCGACAACATCCTCGATTCGCGTCGCGAGATGGGCAGCCTGTTCAGCCCGTACTGGCAGGCACGCCTGGTCGATACGCCCTGTCGCGAGCGGCAGTTGATCGCGGTTTCCTACGGTTCGGTGGCGCCCTGCATGCCGGTGGGGGGATAAGCATGACTTCATTCACGACGAAATTTTTTCGCGACCTCGTTGTTGCCTCGGCACTGACGCTGCTCCTGATGCCGGTCACCGGATGTTCGAGGGGCGCCGATGGCGGTGATTCGGAAGCCGTCGATACCGATGTACCACCCATCCACGTGGAGCAGACCCTGGTTTTGATGACCGATGGCGAGCCCCTCGTGGAGCGGGGGTATCGTCAGCACCTGCAAGTTTGCCTCGACGATGGTGGCTTGGTGACGACTCCCTTGGCGGAGGATGACGTCAAGAAACTTGGGCGTACCTATTACCAGCTGTGGTTCGATGCCAAGCGGTCGGCATGGCAGGAGGACACCTGGGGCTTTGCCATTGGCAAGGATCCCTTCGATGGTTGCCGGTTTCGCATGACGCATGAGTCCGTCCTGACGGTTCGCTCGGCACACAGGATCATGTCCATCGACCTGATCGCGGGAACGGCGGTGGCCGAGCCCGACGAGGGCTTCATGCCGGGCGGCAGCGAAGGGCTGCCTGATGACGACCAGTTGGACGAGGGGATGGCCAAGCTGGGTTATCAGCGTCTGGGCGAGTCGATGGATGCAGGCCAGCGTTGCCTGCGCTGGCGCGATCCCTCGGGTACCGAAAGCTGCACCTGGAGTGAAGGTCGCCGCTGGGGATTCACGCGACGCGAAGGCAGCAATCAGGCCGTCTCTTACGACCCCGGCATGATCGTGCTGTGGGTGCATCCGGCCGATGGCTTCGGACCCGAACTGACCACGCAGAAAATGACCGTCGGTGGTCAACCCTTCGACGATGCCCAATTCCTGCCGCCATCGGGCGTGACGGTCGAGACGCGGGGAGAGCAGCCATGATCTCCACGCATGCGGGCAAGACACTTGGTTGTCGTGCAGTCGGCGGGTATCGCAGCCGCCTATCCCAGCGTGGCCAGGCACTGGCGGAAATGGCGATCGCCCTGATCGTGCTGGTGCCGCTGGCTGCCGGGGTGATGCTGCTGGGCCAGTACATGCACATCAAGCAGCAGACCCAGTCTGCCGCGCGGGCCGCCGCCTGGGAGGCGACGGTATCGCCGGATCTGGCTCTGAAGGAGCAGGTGCCGGATCGGGATCGCGTCCTGGGCAACCTGCGTACGCGTCAGTTCGCCGACAGCAAGACCCGCATCGGTGGCGGCGCGGGCGGCACGACGGCGCTGGGCGATCCGATGCTCACCACCTTCGCAGGGCAGGAACTGCTCAAGTCCAGTGGCATCGATCTCACCGTCTACAAGCAGGAAGTGGCGCCGAGTGTGCTGGACAAGATGCTGAGTGGCGTGGACAAGATCCTCGGTCCGCTGGGCATGGGAGATACCCTGCCACCCAACCCGCAGGGCATGGTCACGGCCGAGGTGCACGCGCGGCCGGAATTGATCCGCGACCGGAACGGAGATCCGTTGGCCTTCCTCGATCCGCTGGATCACGAGGCGCTGGATTTCTCCGCCAAAACGGTGTTGCTGGCCGATGCCTGGGATGCGGCAGGCGGTGGCGAGAACCGAGACGGTTCGGCGGTCAGTGGTGCCAACAACCGCACGGTGCGCAAGGTGATCCGGCCGCTGGTGCCGTCGGACTGGGCTGGCGACGGCGTCATTGGTGTCCTGAACGACGTGATGCAGACGCTGGGCAAGATTCCGATCCTGAACGATTTGCTCACCGCAGGCTGGGACAAGATCGAGTTTGGCAAGGTGGCACCCGACGCCGTGCCTGCCGACAAGTTGGTGAAGTATGCGTCGCCGCATTGATCCCCGCTGGCTCGGGCTGTGGTTGGCATGCCTGTCGCCACTGGCGCATGCCGGCTGGCCGGAACCAGCACTGCCGCCGCAGACCAGCACTGCCGAAGTGGCTCGCCGCATGATCTACAACGGCGTCGACATGCATGCGCAGGTGTTTCGTTCCAGCGCGAGCCAGGCCGAGGTGCTCGACTTCTATCGCGATGCCTGGGGTGCGGATGCCGTCATCAATGACGTCGGCGACGCCAAAGTGATCGGTCATCGTGAGGGCAACTATCTGGTCACGGTGCAGGTAAGCAGCTTCGGTGGTGGCAGCAAGGGCAGCATCGGCGTGGTCGATACCGCATCGGCGCAGCCCGGCTACGAGCCAGGCAAGGATTTTCCCAAGCCGATGGGTTCGCTGGTTTTTAACGACATCAGCTATCCCGATGACCCGGTGCCGGCGCGCACTCTGGGCATGCGCAACACCTTGAGCCCGAACCAGAACGCCACGTTCTATCGCGAGCGGCTGGCCGCCGCAGGCTGGAAGCCGGCCGATGCCAACCGCTGCGAGCCGGACAGCTGCGTCATGTACTACAGCCGCGGCGACAGCCGGATGACTCTGGTGATGTCGCCTGCAGACGGACAGTCGCAGGTGATCGTCAACGTGATGCACCCATGAGGGCCTGTCGATGAGATTTCCCCGACAACCTGCCACGGCCATTCGCCATCCATTTGCGAGCCATCGCCGGCAGCGCGGAAGTGCTCTGGTCGAGTACACCGTTGTCGTGCTGTTTCTGGTCATCGTGCTTGTCGCCACTGACGGCAATGTCATTCACGAATTGGTCGAGGCCGTACGCGATGCCTATGCCTCTTTCGTCTATGCCCTTTCCATTTCCTGGGCCTGATCCAAGGGAGCCCCATGCCTAAGCTCAATCGCAACATGCTTTACCTCGGAGTGGCCGTCCTGCTCGGCATCGCCGCGAGTTTCCTGGCCGTGCACTACGTGAACAACCAGGTCGCCGAACGCACCCACGTGACACCACCGGAAACCCGCCAAGTGGTAGTGCCCGTGCGTGATCTGGAGAAGGGAGCCACTCTGTCCCAGGACGACATCGCCGTGCGCGACGTGCCGGTGGACTTCGTGCCCGCCGATGCACTGACGCCTGACAACTACCAGACGTACGTGGGCCAGGTGCTGCGTTCGCCGCTGGTGCATGGCTCGCCGATCGGCAGCAGCGCGATTGATCTGGTGACCGACCATTTCTCCAACATCATCGATCCGGGCCATGTCGCCTACTCGATCCAGGTCGACCAGACCAATTCGGTCTCGGGTCTGATCGTGCCGGGTGACCGGATCGACATCCTGTTGCTGACCGATGAGGGCAGCAAGAACGAGTTGATCCGTCCGTTGCTGGGCAACGTGCTGGTGCTGGCGACGGGACAGCAGGCCAAGGGCGTTCGCTCCGTCGATGACGGCAACTCGAGCTACTCCAACATCACGCTGGAGCTTGACCCGCGTGATGCGCAGCGTATGGGCATGGCGCTGAAGCTGGGCGAGCTGCGCGTGATGCTGCGCAACGCGGACAGCCAGGAGCCGTTCGACCTGAAGACACTGAGTCGCGCCGACCTGCTGCAGCTCGGCCGTGCACGGCGCACCGGCGGCATTCAATTCATCATTGGCGGGAAGAACTGATTCATGGACGTGACGACACTTTTGAAACGAGCCGCGTCTGGCGTGTTCTGCTTGCTGCTGGCGCTGGTCGCCGCCATGACGATCCAGGCCGGTGACGCTCGTGCGGCGGCACCCGTGATTCCCGATGCGGTCAGCATGTATGCCGGTCAGGCACTGGTGCAGAGTGCGCCCGGAGCGGTCAAGCGGGTCGCCGTGGGTGATGGCAAGCTGGTCGAGGTGCGAGTACTCGGCAACAACGAGCTGGTGCTGATCGCGAGCAAGCCCGGCGACACCTCGATCGAGTTGTGGATGACCGATGGCTCGCGCCGCAGCGTGAGTGTGCATGTCATCGCAGGCAACAACCAGCAGACCACCATGATGGTGCGCAAGCTGCTGGAAGACAGTCCCGGTGTCGCGGTCAACGAGGTCGGGGCCAATGTCGTGCTGACCGGTGGTGATCTTTCGCAGGGTGACCTGGCGCGCATCGCGGCGATCCGCAAGCTCTATCCGCAGGTGCTCGACTTCACCAGTGCCAATGCGGTCGAGATGAAGCCGATGGTGATGATGCAGGTGCGCATCATGGAGTTCGACAAGAAGGCCATCAACCAGATCGGCATCAAGTGGGACAGCATGATCTCTGGCCCGGGCGGTGGCTTGGTGCACGACTGGGTCACCAATCCGCTCTATCGCGGCGCTTCTCCCGGCTTCAACGGAGTGGGTGCCAATGGCGCCGTCGCCAAATTGCCGTTGCGTGTGGCGGGTACGGCTTCGTACTTCGGCATCGCCACCTCGATCGCCTCGCAGATCGACTTGATGATGCAGACCGGCGAGGCCTGGGAACTGGCTGCGCCACAGCTGGCAGCACGCAGCGGCGGCGTCGCCGACTTCCTGGTCGGTGGCGAGGTGCCGATCCCGATCAGCCAGGGGCTGGGCGAAACCACGGTGGAATACAAGCCGTACGGCATCAAGCTGCACATCGCGCCGATCATTAACAGTGCCGGTGACATTTCCACCGATATCGAGACCGAGGTCAGCCACATCGACCCCAGCGTCAACGTCAACGGCTATCCGGGCTTCCTCACCCGTCGAGCCAGCGCGCAGCTCAATGTGCACGAGGGTGACACCATCGTGATCTCCGGATTGGTCGACGCCACCGCCTCGAAAACCTTCGACAAGGTGCCGGGGCTGGGGCAGATCCCGATCCTCGGCGCGCTGTTCCGTTCGCGCGGCTTCAAGAGCGACCGCACCGACCTGGTGATCTTCGTGACGCCGGTGGTGATCGACGCCAACTCCCCGCACAACCGCGAGATGGTCGAGAAGAGCGACCGCCTGCGCGATGACTTCCGCAAGACGGTCGGCAACGACATCGTCGACTGAGGGCTGCCGCATGTTCGAAGTTCTGATCGAAACCGCCAATCGCGATCCGCGCCAGGTGCGCTGCCTCAACTCGGCCTGCGGCATCGGCCGTGGCGAGGACAACCTGGTGATCCTGCAGGGCTGGAACATCGCCCGCGAACACGCCACGTTGAGCAACCGCAAGAGCGGCGTGTTCATCGAGGTGCTGAGCGGCCGCGCGCCGATCACCGTCAACGGCACGCGGATCCAGAGCGAGCACGGGCCGCTGCGTCGCGATGACGTCGTGAACATCGGCGCGTATCGCCTGCGCGTGCTTTCCGAGCAAGTGGAAGACAAGCCTGCTGGGGATGCTTCGATGCGGGCAGCCAATGCTTCCACGCGGCTCGACAGCGTGCCGGAATCGACGCCACCGGCGGATGCGGTTGGCGGTCTGCCTTCCACGGTGATCGCGCCGCCGGACATGCTGGAATGGCGCACCCGCGTGCATCAGTCGCTGGTGCGGCAGATGGACCTGCGCCGGGTCGATGTGCGCGGCATGAGCGATACCGACCTGCGTGAGAAGACCTCGGAGCTGATCGAGGAAATCATCGAGCGCGAGTTTGGCGATGACCTGCCCAAGACGATCAACCGTCGCCGGCTGGCCAAGGAGGTGCTTGATGAGGCGATCGGCCTGGGGCCGCTGGAGGATCTGCTGGACGATCCCGGCGTCACCGAGATCATGGTCAATTCGTCCAGCGAGATTTTCATCGAGCGCGGCGGTCGCATCGAGAAATCCTCGGTGATCTTCACCAGCGACAAGGCCGTGCTGGCGGCGATCGAGCGCATCGTGGCCCCGCTGGGGCGGCGCATCGATGAAAGCTCGCCGATGGTCGACGCACGACTGGCGGATGGCTCCCGAGTCAATGCGGTGATCCCGCCGGTGGCGTTGCGCGGGCCCAGTCTCAGCATCCGAAAATTCAGCAAGCGCAAGCTGCACGGCAGCGACCTGCTGGAGTTCGGCTCGCTCAACCAGGCGATGTTGGAGTTCCTGGAAATGGCGGTGCGCGAGCGCCGCAACATCGTGGTCACCGGTGGTACCGGTTCGGGCAAGACCACCCTGCTCAACATCCTCTCCAATTTCATTCCCGACGAAGAGCGCATCGTCACCATCGAGGATGCCGCCGAGCTCAAGCTCAGCCAGCCCAACCTGGTGGCGATGGAATCACGCCCGGCCAACCTGGAAGGTCGGGGCCAGATCGCCATCCGCGACCTGGTGCGCAATTCGCTGCGCATGCGCCCGGACCGCATCGTGGTCGGCGAATGCCGCGGCGGCGAGGCGCTGGACATGTTGCAGGCGATGAACACCGGTCATGAGGGTTCGCTGACCACCGCCCACGCCAACTCGCCACGCGACGCGCTGTCGCGACTGGAAGTGATGGTGATGATGTCCAGCATGGAGCTGCCGATGGTGGTGGTGCGCGAGCAGATCGCCTCGGCGCTGGACCTGATCATCCATCAGCGTCGATTCCCGTGCGGCTCGCGCAAGGTCACCCACATCTCCGAGATCACCGGCATCGAGAGTGGCACGATCCAGACCCAGGATCTGTTCGTTTTCCGTGCCCGTGACCAGGGTGGACCGAACGGCAAGGTGCGCGGTGAATTCACCGCCACCGGCTCGGTGCCCGAGTTCTATGAGGAATTGGCCAATCGCGGCGTGCCGGTCGACCTGTCGATCTTCCAGCCAACCGAGGGGAGCGGTGCATGAGCGTATGGCCGGTCGCCCTAGCGGTATTCCTGTGCGTGGCCCTCGGCGGTTACCTGCTGGCACGAAGCTCCACCCGGTTCTGGGGCAGCTATCAGGAGGCTTTCACCGAACAGGCGCGCTTCAACCTTGCCGACATGTTCATGTTCATGGACACCGGCACGCTGTTCCGCCTCAATGCGGTGGCACTGGTGGTGGTGCCCGCCCTGGTCTGGATGCTTGCCGGCAATCCGCTGCTGGCGGGCGTGGCGCTGGTTCTGATCCTGGTGCTGCCCAAGAAAGTCTATCGCTGGATGCGTCAGCGCCGCATCGACAAGATCCAGCAGCAGCTTCCCGACGGATTGATGATGGTGGCCGGCAGCATGCGCGCCGGGCTGGGCTTCGCACCCGCGCTGGAAAGCCTGGCGCGTGACGTCGAACCACCGCTGGCCCAGGAGTTCGCCCTGGTTCTGCGTGAGCAGCGCATGGGCGTGAAGATGGAAGAGGCGCTGACTCACTTCAATGACCGGGTGCCGGTGCCTGACGTGACCCTGTTCGTCTCGGCGGTGAACATCTCGCGCGAAGTGGGCGGCAACCTTGCCGACAGCATGGCCTCGCTGGGTGAAACCCTGCGGCGACGCCTGATCATGGAAGGCAAGGTGAAGTCACTCACCGCGCAAGGTCGTCTGCAGGGCATCGTGATGGCCTTGATGCCGGTAGGCATCATCACCTTCCTCAGCTTCGCCTACCCCGACACCATGCACTCGATGTATCACACGCCGCTGGGCTGGGCGGTGATCGCGGTGGCCGCCGTGATGGAATATCTCGGCTATCGCATGTGTCGCAAGATCACGAGCATCGACATATGAGTCTGACAGTCATTCTGATCGGGCTTGTCGTGGGCGCCTGCGTTGGCCTTGCGTTCTGGGCCGTCTACAGCGTGATGCGCGACGTGCCCAAAGCCGATCGCCACTTCCAGGATCCGTTGCCGTTCGGCCTGCGTCTGATGTGGCCTTTGGTCAATGCCGCGACATTCGCGATCGGCCCGCGGCTTGGGCCGGACAAGCTGGAGAAGGCTCATCGCGAGCTGCAGACGGCGGGGCAGGACTTCGTGCTCAGCCCCGAACAGCTCTACGGATTGCGCGTGGTGTCTTCGGGTTGCGTGGCGGCCTTCGTCTGGCTGCTGCTGAGCATGCTCGACAAGAGTGGCTGGATGCTCTACCTCACCAGCATGGGGTTCGGTGCCGTGCTGGGGTGGTTCTATCCCAGCCTCTGGCTGGGCGAGCGCCGAACCAAGCGCCGGCGACAGGTGATCAAGGATCTGCCGACTTACCTGGATTTCATCACCATGTCGGTCGAGGCGGGCACCAACATCACCGGTGGCATGGAACAAGCCACGCAAAAGGGACCGCCGGGACCGCTGCAACAGGAGTTCTCGCGGTTGCTGCGTGATATCCGCTCCGGCCTGCCGCGTGCCGAAGCACTCAAGCGCATGGCCGAGCGCATGGACATGTCGCAGATATCCAGCTTCACCGGCACCCTGATCCAGGCCGATCGTGTCGGTGCCAGCCTTGGTGCCACGCTGCGCGCCCAGGCGATCCAGCGACGCGAGGAGCGTTTCCTTCGTGCGGAGAAGCTGGCCTTGGAAGCGCCGGTGAAGATGATGCTGCCGCTGGTGATGTTCTTCTTCCCGCTGATCTTCCTGGTGCTGGGCTACTTCATCTTCCTGCGCATGCGGGAGGAGGGTGTCCTGTGAAGATCGGCACGATCCATCGCGATGGTGAGCCGCTGGTGCCGCAGGCCTGGCTGGCCAATCGCCCATGGAGTCGATTGCGCGGTCTGCTGCTGCGCGCACCACTGCGGGGCGAAGCGATGCAGGCTTTGTGGTTGCGCCCCTGCGGAAGCGTGCACACGATCGGCATGCGCTATCCGTTGGATATCGTGTTCCTCGATCGTGCCGGTCAGGTACTGGACTGGTGTGAAAGCCTGCGCCCGTGGCGCGCACGCGGCTGTCGGGGGGCTTTCCATACCGTTGAGCTGGCACCGGGTGGCATTGCCGCGCTGGCGCCGAATCGTGGGGAGACCTGGCAATGGCAAGCGGCATGAAAGGCGTTCTCGGTCTGGTCGTGATGCTGGCGCTCGCCGGCTGTGCCACAACGCGACCCCCATCGCTTGAAAGCGCTCTCGCACGGCAACAGCGTGCAGAGCAGGCCTACGAGGCCGGCGATCTGGCCCGGGCCAGTGCGGAATACGAGGCGCTGACCAAGGCTTTGCCGACGAATGCCGATTACTGGTTTCGCCTCGGCAACGTCTACGTGCGCATGAACCAGCCTGACGCAGCAGCCGACGCCTACGGTCACGTTCTGCAACGCGAGCCGAAACACGCCAAGGCCTGGCACAACCTGGCCATCGTTCGTCTGCGCCAGGCGGCGGCGGCTTTCACGCAGAGTGCGGAAAGCGCCGAGGGCATCGACAGTGCATTGCAACGACAGAGTGCAAGCATGGCGCATGGCATCGCCCGGCTCGACCAGCCTGATGCAGCCCGGTTTGATGCAGGTGCGCCCGATACAGCTGCCGCGATGAAGCAGGAGCCAAAGCCATGAGGCGGCATGTGCCATGGCGCGGCCAGCGCGGACAATCGCTGATCGAAACCTGCGTGGTGATCACCGTCTTCGGTGTCTTTCTGCTGGGCATCTTCCAGGCGATCCTGTTCTATCGCGCCAAGGCCGTGGTCGATTACGCCGCCCTGCAGGCGGCCCGCAGTGGTGCCACGAACTTCGCCAAGAAGGACGCGATGCGCGAAGGTCTGGCACGTGGACTGATGCCCCTCTACGCCGAGGGCACCGGCAACGGCGCCCTTGCCGAAGCGTACGCGAAGGCCGTGGTCGCCGCGCACAACCCGTTGTCCACCCGAATCGAGGTCATAAGTCCGACGCGGCAGATATTCGATGCGTTCAAGACCACCCAGTTCGACGGCAGCGAGGGCATTCCCAACAGCAGCCTGCCGTTCCGCTCAACGACTCCCGGTGCGGATGGCCTCACCGTGCAGGACGCCAACATTCTCAAGATCCGCGTCGTCTACGGCTACAAGATGATCGTGCCGGTGGTCGACCGCATCATCACCGGCATCTTCCGCACGGCCTTCTACAAGGGCCTGAGCACTCAAGACGTGGCCATGCTCGAAAGCGGCCGCCTGCCGATCGTCGCCCAGGCCGTGGTACGCATGCAGACCCCGATTCTCGACCGGAACCTGCTGGCTGATGGCAGCGGGGATGATGGTGGCACCGACGCCCCTCCGATCGGCGGTGAGCCAGGGGTGGGCGAACCGGGCGGAGACAACCCAGGGGGCGGATCGGATACGCCCCCTGCTGGCGGCGGAGACACTCCGCCGCCAGGTGGTGGTGACCCGGGAGGTACTGATGATCCAGATCACGTATGCATTTGAATTGGGAACGGCACGGGGAAAGGCCGCATGAATGACACTCGAAACATCTGGCGCGCAATTCTGTGGCTTGCCGCCGCATGCATATCGTCAGTTGCCTTGGCGGCGCCGCAGACTGCGGGGGGGCTGCCGTCCTATCAGGCCGTATCGTCAGCGCCGCTGCCTACGGTCAATCCATTTGACCCTTCTTCTGGCCTGGGGGCTGGTGGCGGTCTTCGCGCCTGTCCCCACGTTTGTCTGGTAGTCAATGAGGGCCAGTCGGCGGAAGACGCCATCGACCAGTTTCAACGAAACAATCACTGCGTAGTCGGGGCAGACGACGGGCAGGACGAGGGGGTAGGCGAAGACAAGGCTTGTACGGAGAAGTGGCGTGAGGACGAATCGTTCCTTCAGGTCAGCGAGGGCGCTCTGATTACCAAGGGCTATGTCCCTACGTATACGAGGGATATCAAAGACAAGAACGGCAAGGTCATTCACAAAAAAGGTGAGGCCATCGGTGCCAGCGGTGTCACCATCAGTACAGGTGTCGACCTCGGGCAACAAAGCAACTCGGGAACGAAGAGCATCCTCAACAATTATGTGGCCGAGAAGGGCAACGCTGCGAATGTCGATATCGATGCCTTGGTGAAGAAACTCGATCCATATTTTGCCCCTACGAGGAAACAGGAAGCCATCGACGCACTGGCCAAGACACCGCTGACGGTCACGCAAGAGGAGGCTCGCCTGCTGGCCGATGCATTCGCGTTCGATACGCAAAACAAGGTTGCCAGGCAGTTTGACAAGAACAACACCGAAGGCATGGTGTTCAAGAAATTGCCCGAGGAAGCGCAAACCGTCATCATCGACTTCGCTTATCAGTATGGCCTTAGTAGCACCAGCGGTGATGTCCGCAAGAATTTTTGGAAGTATGTGTACGCCGGCGACTGGAAGGATCTGGCAACTTGGCTCAAAGGCAATCCCGACCAATACACCAGTCGAAGAAAGCGCGAAGGCGATCGCCTGCAAGCGGCGCTGGACAGCAAGGGGCTGCCGGACTCCGGTGATCCTTGCGCGCCTTCCGATGCGACGGGCGATGCCGCGCCCAACCCCTGATCGATAGGGGCCTCTTCTGGTTTGGAGAAATGCATGAAACTCTCTTGTCGACCTGTTTTCGTTGCGCTGTTGGCGGCCTGTCTATATTCGACGGGTTGCAGTGCTGGTTCGAGCGCGGCGTTGTCTTTGGCTGGAGCCGAGACATCGGATGTTGCCGCAGTACCTGATCAGGATCAGGTCGAAGCTTTCACTCGCGGGGCTGAGCTGGGTTTTTCTGACTACGCTGAAGGCAATGCAGCAGTGTCAGATCGGATTTTGGACGGATTCGAGGCGGCGCCGTCGCAAGTGGTGCTCGCTGAAAGTGGACGCATTCGCTGGGGCTTCAAGAATCGGGAGGCCAACTTGCAGTCGGTGGTCATCAGCAATGCGTCCGGCAATCTCAAGCTTCTGGCTGCAGTCGATGGCGTAACCCGGTTGACTTTGCGGTCGGGTGGGGCCATAGGCGACATGGCGGAGTACAGACAGGCTGTGGACAACAGTGGTCTGGAATCAACCGTGATCGCATTCGTGCATGATGAGGCTGATCTGAAAAATTACCTGCCCTTGTTGAAGCGCTGGATGCAGGCGAATCTGTTGGGATTCAATGCGGATTGCACCAAGCCGGAACTCGCTCAAGCGTGCAAGCTCGCCGAGCAGATTGTGGTGTCGACCACCGCTTACGTCATTTCAGATGATGGCAGTCTGCGCCGCGTCAACGTGCCGGATGTGAAGGTCGCCGCCGTGCCGTTGAGCGCGTTCGTCCAATAAACGCCCGGCAACTGGCGAGAAGCCGCAGAAGGAGTCTCTTTTGAAGCATCCGATCAGGTGGCCCCTGTGGTTTTTGCTTTGCACGATCATCTTCGCGACCGGTTGTTCGCGAGAGAAGGCCGCAGAGGCATCGTCAACTGCTGCCACTAGCGGTGAAACCACAGTAATGGACGATCCGGCTTCGCGGGTGGACTGGGCCGGCATGGCAGCGTTCTGGAAGCGTTCGATGAAGTTGCGCGGGATCCACACAGGTCCGGCTGACAGCAGCAAGCACATGCTGGTGTACTTTGACCCGAACTGCCCCACTTGCGCCAAGCAATGGGAAGTCCTGCGACCCTATATGGGGCAAGTGCGCATCCAGTGGATCCCGATTGCCTACATGAGCAAGACCAGCTTGCGGCGCGCAGCAGCGATCTTGGCGGCGTCGGATCCGGCTCGTGCACTGGCGGAAAACGAGCAGGATTACGATGTGGACGGCAAGGTTGGTGGCTACGCCATTCCCCAAGACGTGCCCGACTGGGCCATTGCTGCCGTCAGGGCGAACACCGAACAAGCGATGCGAACCAAGGACTCGCCAGGTACGCCTACTCTCGGTTTCGAGCTCTACAACGGCAAGCGGTATTTCCGCATGTTTGGCATGGTCGACGCGCGCTCGATGGCAGTGGCTGTCGAGCAACTCGGTGACACCATGGATCCATGGAAGCGTTCGTCAAGGAAGCCGTGACGTCGGAAGGTGGGTATCTTCGCTGCGTGAGCGATGGACGACCACCGCCACCGTCGAAAAAGTTGAAGGCGAAATGAACCGGGAAAGGCAGTACAAGTCAAGCCATACGCCACTGCCGGGATGCTCGTTGATTCCTGCATTCGCAGTCGATCCAGCTGACGTGAATCGGCGTGGTATTCGAGGGCGGTGGTGTTGGTGGCGCAATCGCTCCCGACAGTATCGAGGTTGGAGCATTCTGGATCGATGTCGAGCAGGACTCGCACAGGAGGCTTTCGTGAAGGAATCGGGAGGATGGCATGCTTCTCTGCTGCTGCTCTTGCTGGCTGGTGGAGTGTTGCTGGCATCGCCGCGCGAAGTGCGGGCCGATCCTCCGGCGGACCTGCAAAGTGAGACTCGCCACAAGGATGAAGTCGTTGCGAGGAATGGTGTTGCTCTCCCGCAGATCATGGGAAGTTGGTGTGTGGTGTCGGCGAAGCGGTACGGCGGCGGCCTGACCAGCGAGGCTGAGGCCAATGGCAACGTCGGCAAGGCTGTCGTGATCTCGCAGGACAGGCTGTCTTTGAGAGACACCGTGATTTCGGCGCCACGCTACGAGATTTCCTGTCATCCCAGGTTGCCGGAGGGCGAGGTAGCGACACCGGCAGAGCGCTGGAGCAACTTCTACGGTATTGGCATGGGCCGACCCGAGATCATTGCACTGGATGTCTACGATCTTTCCTGGAGAAAGGATTACCCCTACATCCGCTTCGAGATCGTGGAGGGGGAGCATGGCCGGGAGCTCTGGGAGATGTCCGACGGCTGGTTGTACAGGATGGAGAAAACGGGCGATTGATTCGTTCGGGCTTTGACGGATGGCCGAGGCATGCTGAGCCGCCACGAGTGGGTGAGTGCGAAGGCTGGGTGGGCCGGATCCGGTCCAGCAGGGAGTGGTGGTGACTTCTTTCCGCAAATCATGGTGTCGCTGGCCTGCACTCTGGAGCTTGGTGCTGGCGGCCTCGACCGTAGGTGCCGGCGAGCGGCATCCCGTGACCTGGGACAGTTCCCTGGCGATCGGCGGGGTGTCCGCAGAGGATCAGGCCGGGCTGGGTGATCTGTTGACGCGAAGGTGGCAGGCCGGGGACGAGGCCATGGTCTTCGAGGTCCACGACGGCGACGGTCGGGTGATGGTCGTGGACGACTGTGATGCCTTGTTCAAGGCAGATGCCGAAGGCATGCAGCCTGAGGCCTATCCGGACTTCAAGCGGTATCGGGCGTGGGCAGTCAGATGCTATTCGGTTCGTGCAGTCAGTCAGGCATCTGATGCCGCCAAGTCGTTCGTCGACGGCTTTGTCATGGATGAGGTGCGCATCAGGCAATTGCCCGTGGAGCTGGCTGTCGTTATTTCGAGGGATGACGAGCGTGAGGTTCAGCGTATTGCGAGGGCGGGTGGAAGTCTGGCAACTACTTGGGCCATGCTTCGATCCAGATTGAAAGCTCAGGCCCGTTGCGTGGCGCGATGATCAAGGATGTATCGGGTGGGACAGAGGGTTTGCGGTGGCTTGCGAGTGGCGACTTCAACCACGATGGTATTGAGGATTTGCTGATCTCCACCTACGGCACAGTCGCTGGCGGGAGCTATGAGTCCCTCGGGTTGTACGTGGTAGGGCGTGAGAGTGAGGGAGCTCCGATGAAGGTACTTGCGGTGTATCCGGTGATGGGGAGTCTGTGAGCTTCGGGGTATGCCGTCAGCACACGTTCGGAACGTGTGCGCATCGATGGCAGCGGCCATCGGGCGGCTGGGAAACTCCATGGAGTCCCGGGGAGGCGCAGCGTGTCACGACAAGCAAGCCAACAGCTGGTATTGGTCGAGCTTCTCGAGGCCCATCGAGATGGGAGGTTTTTGTGAAAAGAATGCGTGGGCGGGATGCCTTTCTGCTGCTCCTGCTGTCTGGTGGGGTATGGCTGGCATGGTCACACGAAGTGCGAGCCGAACCCTTGAAAGGGATGTCGAGCGCAGCGTGCCAAGAACACAGGAATGGCGCCGTCGCCGGGCAGGGTATGGATGGCGCGCAGCTGATGGGGCGCTGGCGTGTGGTGTCGGTGACGAAGTTCCGAGGTGGCCTGACCAGCGAGGCTGAGGCCAAAGGCAACATCGGCAAGGCCGTCTTGATCTTGCAGGACAGAGTGTCATTGAGAGACACCGTGATTTCCCGGCCGCGCTACGAAATTTCCTGCCACCCCAGGTTGCCGGAGGGCGAGGTACCGACACCGTCAGAGCGCTGGAGCAGCTTCTACGGTTTTGGCATGGACCGTCCCGAGATCGTTGCACTGGATGTTTATGATCTTTCCAGGAACAAGGACTACCACTACATCCGCTTCGAGAGAGTGGATGGGGAGCATGGCCGGGAGCTCTGGGAGATGTTCGATGGCTGGTTGTACCGGATGGAAAGGGTCGTGGATTGACCGGATCGGGTTTGGTTGACCTGCCGAGACGAGCAATGAGGAGTGCGGGAATGCGTGGTTTTCTTCCGGAAGTCTGTCTTTCGCTGGTTCTGGTGGCGTCGGCCCATGCGGCCTCCGGATCCGGACGGGATGGCGGCAAGTCCGTCGCGTTCGACGACGCGAAGATGCAGGCGTGGCGCGATGTGTTGGCGCAGCCATGGCAGCTCGCTGGTGAGTCGGTGTCGTTGGAAATGACCAACGGCGAGCGCCGCGTGGAGGTGGACCGCTGCAGCCGGCTTTTCGAAGCGCAGGCCGATGGCCTGGAGGGCGCCGGTCCGGATCGGCCGATCCTCGATGGCTGGAGGATCCGGTGCGAGGCGGCGCGGCTGGCGGTGGGCGCAGCGGTGGCGCGGAAGGATTGCGTGGCGGGCTTCACGCTGGATGAGAAGACGGTGCGCGCCTTGCCGGTGGATCTGGCCCCCGCGATATCGAGCGATGACGAGCGCAAGGTGGCCGGAATCCGGGCTCGCGGAGGTACGTTGGATGATTTCCTCGTGGCGCCGACGATCGAGGCACTCGGCCGCCCGGAGCAGCGCAAGGTGGTGGTGCGTGATGGTGGCGGCAAGCAGATCCTGTCCGTGCTTGCCGAGGGAGACTTCGACCATGACGGCTTCAACGACCTGCTGATTTCGTCGGTGCTGTCGCTTGATGGCGGGAGTTACAACGGCGCGCACCTCCATGTCGTCAGTCGTCTGGGCGCCGGCGGGCCGATGGTGGTTCGCCATGTGGAAACGGAGCCGGCAGGATGAATCGTGGCAGTGTGGTCGTGCGGCAATTTCCGGAATGGCGAGAGGCGGCGCGGCAGCATGCTGCTGCAGGTTTCCTGCTCCTTGCTGCCGTCATGTCGTCGCCGGCGAGTGCCGGTGATTTGCCCGACGTGCGGATCGATGCGGTGATCGCCGGCAGCGGGATCGCCCGGGTCAAGGGGCCGGGTGATGTCGCCAGCGAGACGATCATGCTGAAGGGCCAACGGGTGCGGGTGGATTTCGATGCGGGCGAGGGGCGACGCGGGCGGATCCTGCGCGGTGGCGATCATGCATGGGTGCTGATGTCGACTTCGCACCGTGCTTTGCCCGCAGATCACGTGAAGCTCGGTGCGCTGGTGCGGCTGGATCCGCAGCGGCCATGTGCCGATCTTTCCTTCTACTGCGATCCGGTGGAGCCGCGCGAGATTGCCGGTCGTCAGGCCGTGGGCTGGCGCTATCGGCATGCCGAGCAGGCCGGGCCGGACGGCACCGACAGTGGCACGTTCTGGCTGGATGCCGAATATGGCCTGGTGCTCGGTTTCAGTGCCGAGGATCTTTCCGGGCGAAAGCACCGCATGGAGGCCACCGCGATCAGCTTCGACAAACTGCCGGAGGACACGTTCGCCTTGCCCGAGGCGCTGCGACAGGACATCGACGGGATTGAGTCGCGGATCGGCGGATCGGGTGGCAAGCGACCATGAAGGGACGGATGACTGGCCACTGATGGCGGAGTGTCATCGGGTCATTTGAACACGGAGCGCGCTGCCGGCCTCAATAGTTGACGTAGACGGTCACCGTGTCGGTATAGCTGTCCGGCACGTGGTTGGTGTCCGATACGGTGGCGTAGACGGTCACGGATCGGGTGGTGCCGCTGCCGATGCTGCTGACGCCATTGCCGACAGCTGTGGCAGTGGCCGTGTTGCCCCAGATGGTGCCGGCAGGGCCGGGGCTGGAGCGCAGTTGGTAGGCGATCTGATCGGTATTGCTGCCGGTTCCGCGCATGCTGCCTGCGCCGGTGGTGCTGCCGTTGGAGGGTGACAGACCAATGTTGTAGGTGGTGCCTTGCGGGCATTTGACGTCGAGCACCCCGGTTTGCGTCAGGTTGGTTGTGCCGGGGGTGATGGCGCCGAAGTCGATGTCGGAGGCGGATACCGTGCAGGCATTGATGACTGTCGCGTTGAGCGTGATGGTGATGCCGGGAGTGCCTTCGTAGTTGTGCGAGCCGTCGTTGAGGTTTGCCTGGCAGACCGTGCTGTTGGCGCTGGTCGCGAAACCGAAGGTGTTGTTGTAGAGGCTGCCGCTGTAGTTGCCCGGTGGCGAGGTCTGGTTGCCAGGAAAGTAGGCGTAGATGGGGATCGAGCCGCTGATGACGGATTGTCCCGAGTTTCTGCTGCTGATGTGAAGTTCCCTCAGGATGGTGTTGCCCGGGGGCAACGGAATGGTGCCTGCGGCATCGGTGTAGACGTTGTAACGGAGGGATGGCGTGCCACCGGACATCATCGGCTGGGCCACGGTGCCGGGGTTGACGCTGTTGCCGCCCTTGAGGCAGATGTACGTATTGACGGCGCTGTTGTCGTAATTGGTGCAGGTGTAGTTCACCCTGCCGCTAGCCATGGCGCCGCCGCTGCCGTTGACCGTGACATTGCCGAAACTGATCATGGTGGAGCCCGACGCGTTGCAGACGACGTTGGCCTGCGCCTTCGTCGGCCACAGCAGGCTGGCTGCAAGCAGCAGGATCAGCAGGAACAAAAGGCGCAAGAGGCTTGTGGGTGCACTGGAGGGCTGGTTGGCCGGGAGCGACGTCCGGGCGCTGAATGGCAGGATGTTCATGAGGGAACGTCCGGGTCGGTCAATGAGTGGGATGGTCACGGCGTTGCTTCCGGCTGGCAGGTGAGTGGGCCTATCCGTGGAATGCCCGTGCTCTTCCCGTCATCCTCGAAGCTTGCCTGGCAGTGTCCGGCGGGCGTATCCACTTCCAGCGTATTGCGGGCATCGAGGGTGTCCAGGTAGACCTCACCGTCGAAGCCGATGACGGCGTCGCGGTTGGTCTGTCCGGCGATCCGCACGTGGCTGCCCAGTGGCAGCGGCTTGCCGGCGGCATCGACCAGAGTGACCGTGGCAGCGCGGATCGGGGTGATGTCGAACTTCACCAGGGTGCCGGCGCGGTTGCTGGGTGTGGCGATGGTGTCGACACGATCGATGCGGGTATCGGCAGGCAGGCTCATCGGGTCGATCGCCAGCCGGTTTTTCTGCCAGGCGTTGAGCTGGTTGACCAGCAGCATGCCGTGGGCATCGGTGAGACCGATCGGGCGATTCTCCAACAGCACTGGAACGTCGGCCACGCCGTTGGTGGAGACCACGGCGAAGCCGTCGTTGATGGAGCGCGCGGCGAAGGCGTGGCCGCCCATCAGCACCAGTGCGCCGCGTGCGTCGGCATAGGCGTTGCGGCTGTTGCCCCAGCTGTTGATGCCGGCGTCGAATTCCCCGAAGTTGCTGCGGTAGCTGCCCTCGGCCAGGCCGCCGCGCTGTTCGCCGCCGCGCAACTGCGTGCGCCAGCCGAAGCCAGTGTCGCTGGGTACGGAGCGGTTGGCGTCCAGTACCAGACTGTCGCGATGGCCGTTGCGCTGCAGCGAGACGCCCATTTGGGTGCGGTCGTCCAGGATCAGGGTGAAGCCGAGGAAGATGCTGCGGTCGCGGCGTTCGTCCAGATTCTGGTTCAGGCTGAGGCTGACCGTCATGCGGCGATCAAAGGCACGGAACCACGAGGCACTGGCGTAGCGAGTGTCCTGGCTGACCCGTGGTGCGGAGTCGTCGGTGTGGACCGGGAGAATGGCGTAGCGCAGGCGCAGGTAGCTGAGGTTGATGCTGCCCAGCAGTGGCCCGTTGTAGCCGACCAATGCATGTTCGGTGATGCTGGGTGGCGGCGTGCCGTAAAGCGAAGCGACGTCGAGGAAGTGGCCGCGGGTACGCGTGCTGTCCAGTGCCACGTTGAAGCGGCCATCATTCCACTGGTAGCCGATGTTGTAGAGGTTGCCGCTGTTGCCGCGTGCCTGACTGTGCGCGGTAGCCAGGTTGATCACGCCGCCACGATCACCCAGCAACAGGTTGCCGCCCAGGCCAGCCATGGCCAAGCCGTCGGTGGCTTCGAGATGGCCGTGCGCGGTCAGGCGGTCGCTGACGCCATAGCGCAGGGTGCCGCTGGCGGCGGGGTCATGGCCGTAGTCGAACGAGGTGATGCCGTAGTTCTCGCGCACCACGCCCAGTTCGGCGGACCAGTCCGACAGGCCTTTCTGCAGCAGTTGCTCGGCGCCGTAGAACGGGAAGTCGATGGTGCTGATGCGGCCGATTGCGTCGGTCAGCACCACCTGGGCGATGCCGCTGCCGCTGATTGTTGGTGCGCTGCTGACCTGGAACGGGCCGGGGGCAACCTTGCCGCTGTATTGGCGGATGCCGTTGATGTACAGGTCCACCGCCGAGGGTGTGGTCGCTTCGCCGAGAAAGGCCGGTAGCGGCGTGGTGATGCGATAGGGTTGCAGTGCGAAGTTGCGCGACAGCTGCAGGCCGGCGATGCGGGTGGAACGTGACCAGGCCGTGGCGCTGGTCAGCGTGTCGCCGGCGCGCAGGCTAAGCATCCGCTCGGGGAACGAGGTTTCCCAGCTGCTGTCCAGGCGCGCGGAATGGTCGCGCCAGCCTTCATCCGGCAGACGCGTGGCCTGGGACAGTGCGGTGCTGCTGAAAACACCGGCGCGGGCGAACGCGCGCAGCTCGGTATAGGCGCTGAGGCTGCTGCTGCCGTGGTTGCCGTGGGTGCCGTAGAGGTCGTAGTTGAGCAGCACGCCGGGTGAACTGGAGGCATGCGGCACGGTATCGGTGTCATGGCTGTTGAGCATGGTCGGCTGGCGGTCAAGCAGGGCCAGCGGTGCGGTCAGACTGACGCTCTGGTGGGCCGCGTCGTAATCCACCACCAGGCCATCCAGACTGGACAGTGGCAGCGGGTCGGGGCCGGCCGGCGGGGCCTGGATACCCAGCTGACGCAGGGTCGAGCGACTGGCCCACAGTTGGCCGTCGCGCGCACCGAAGTGCGCGAGCTGCCCGGTGGGCTGCTGGTTGATGGTGACGTCGAGGTACAGGTCCTCGCCTTCGCCCAGACTGCTGCCGTCGAAGCTCGGCAGGTATCCGGCGTCGCTTCCGGCGGGTTTGTCGGCGGCGATGGCGGCGTTGCCGACCGTCATCCCGATTGACAGCAGCGCGCTAGTGAGCGGCAGGGTCCATCGAAACTGGCTGCGTGACCGCTTCACCGTTGATCCTTGCGTGGAAGGTGCCGCCGCCGGCAAAGGCTTTGGCGGAAGGTTCGAGAACCCAGTGCATGCGCGCACCGGGAAGGACGTAGCCGAGCAGGCCGTCGTTGATGGAAATTTTCTTGCCGCGGCTATCGGTGAAGTCGATCTGGCTGAGCTGGGCGTGGCCGGTGCCGTTGTTGGCCACTTCCAGCACGGCCTGATCGCCCTCCTGATGGATGGACCAGTCGAGTCGTGGTGCAGGGGCCGGGCTGCCGGTCGGTTCCACGAACACCGGCAGCGAGTAATGCAGTACGAAGTTCAGGCCCTTGCCGCTGCCGTCAGTGACCGGCAATTCGTCGACACTGATGCGGTAGGCCCGTTCCACGGCGTCGACGCCGCTGGGCGGAGCGCCGACACGAATCACCCGCACCAACTGGCGACCGCCAGCGGCGATCTCCAGCATCGGCGGGCTGACCAGCAAGTCGCGGGAGGGCGTGAGTTGTTCCTCGCCGCCCTCCTGCGTCCAGCGGTACACCCGCACCTGGGCGTGCAGCACCTGGTCGCCGGTATTGCTCAGCCACAAGCCGTCGGCGTTCTGCCGTGCCTGCAGGTTCAGCATCACCGGGGAAACCTGCAGGCCACTGGCAATGGCCGTGCCCGAAAGCAGGGTCAGGCCAAGCACGCAGGCGATGGATCGCACGATGTTCATGGACGGGTGCCGATCCGATCAGAAGCTGAGGTTGACGGTGACGACGTCGCTGTAGTCGCCGGGGGTGTAGTTGGCGTCGGGGGCGACGGCGAAGACGTCCAGGGACTGCTGTGCGCCATTGCCGGTGCCGTTCACGGGGCCGTTGTTCTTGGCAGCGGCGGTACCCCAGGTCGGGCCGGTAGCACTGCCCGAGTGCAGCTGGTAAGGCACGCTGTCACCGCTCGAGCCGGTCATCGTGCCCGCGCCCTGCTGATTGCCGTTGGACGGCTGCAGGCCGACCGAGTAATTGGTGCCCTTCGAGCACAGCACCTGGATGGTGCTATGGCCATCGTTGCTGCCCGAATCCGCGGTCACACCGGTGGCGGCGCCGATCTGGATATCGGAGGCACTGCCGGCGGTGACGCTGCAGGACTTCAGGATCGTCATGTTGACGTGGAAGGTGTCGGTGGTTGCCGCCTGGGCAGTGATCGCGACGCCGCCGAAGGCGAGCATGGCGGCGGCAAGCAGGGTTTTCTTGAACATTTCGGGCTCTCCAGTGGTTGGTTGGGTGTTGCGGATTAGCCATAAGCAATGCTCGTGCCAAATGACTTGAAATCCATTTGGTGGAGTGACGGCCTGAGCTTCTACAAGCCTTCATCAAGCGCTTTCATGGGGTCTTTCTGCAATTCCCCAGAGGAAGTGGTGACGAGATTTGACATGTGAAAACGCGAACCACGTCACTTTTTGACCGGAGTTCGCGAGGCCTTTGTAAAGGATGCTTGACACGAGTCGATGGCGTTGCGTACTCTCGCTTTGTCAAGGTTGCTTGACATTTTGGGAGGGCAAGATCATGCGGAAGGTTCATGGGTGGGTTTCGCCTGTGCTGGTGCTGGCCTGGCTGTTCGGATCGGCCGTCATGGCGCAGCCGGCGCAAAACGTCGGCACGCTGAAGGTGGCGCGTCATGGCGATCACGGCCGGGCGGTGATCCTGATCCCCGGCCTGCAGGGCGGGCCGTGGGTGTGGCAGGCGACGATCGAGCGGTTGCAGCGCGATCACGTGGTGTATGCGCTGACTTTGGCCGGTTTCGATGGCGTGCCGCCGCCTGAGGGCGAAGGCAGCCTGCTGGACCGGGCCGATGCCTCGTTGCTGCAGTTGATCGAGCAGGAAAAGATCGACAAGCCGGTACTGGTTGGCCACAGCCTGGGCGGCACGCTGGCGCTGCGCTTTGCCGGCGAGCATGCGGCGATGCTGTCCGGCGTGGTGGCGGTGGATGGCCTGCCGATCTATCCGGGCATGGAGCGGCTCGCGCCGGATCAGCGCACGGCGATGGCGACGCGGATGCGCGATCAGGCCGCGGCGTTCACCCCCGCGGAGTTCGCGGTGCAGGCGCTGGGCTACATGAAAGTGGTCGGCGTGATTGATCCGAAGCTGGCCGCGCACTATGCGCCGATGAACGCGCGCAGCGACATCCGCGCCAGCGCGCAATACATGTTCGAGGGCGCGCAGGCGGACTACCGCGCGGGCATGAAGCACGCCGATGTGCCGATCCTGGAGATCTCGCCGTACAACGCACCGGACTTCAAGCGGCCGCCGATGGTGATGAGCGAGGCGCAGAAAACCGCGTATTACGAGAGCCTGCTGGCCGGTGCGCCGAAGGCGAAGGTGGTGTCGATATCGCCGTCGCGGCATTTCGTGATGCTGGATCAGCCGCAGAAGTTCCAGCAGGTGCTGGCCGACTTCCTCGGCACGCTGTGAGGCGATGACGATGACCCGCATGACGACCCGCCGCTACCAGCGCCAGAGCATGGCGGCGATGGTGGCCTACGTGGCGCTGCTGTTGCTGGTGTGGCCGCTGGCGCGCACCGCCGATGGCTTGACCCTGAAGATGCTGGCGGCGCTGGCCCCGGTGGTGCCGATGCTGTGGCTGTTCGTGCTGATGGCGCGGCACATCCGCGACAGCGACGAGCTGGAGCAGCGCATGCACCTGATGGCGTTGGGCGTGGCCACCGTGGTGACGGCGGTGTTCAGCCTGATCGGCGGTTTCCTTGCCACCGCGCACGTGGTGGCACTGGACGGCTCGGTGCTGGTCTGGGTGTTCCCGCTGATGATGGCCAGTTACGGCATCGCGCGGATGGTGCTGGTGCAGCGCTATGGCGGCGAGCCGCTGGCCTGCGCCGGCACGGGCATCCCGCTGTACCAGCGCCTGCTGCTGGTGGCTTTTCTGATGGGCGGCGTGGCGCTGGTGGCGTGGACGAAGAACGACATGCAGGCCTGGGGCGTTTTCTGCGGCATGGCCTGCGTGTTTGCGGTGTTCGGCGTGTTGCTGGGTTGGCGCCGGTGGTACCGCTGGCGCCACCGGCACGAGGACGGGGAGCATGATCATGCGTGAAGTGCACAAGCGTTATTTGCGCGAGTTCCTGCCGGCGATGGCCGTCTACGTGGTGCTGATCATCGTGTTCGGCCTGTTCGTGCGACGTATCGATGTACTGGCCTGGCGGGTGGTGCTGGCCCTGTTGCCGCTGCTGCCGGTCCTGGCGGCGATCCGTGCGATGGTGCGGCTATTGCGCGACCAGGATGAACTGGAGCGGCGGATCGACCTGGAGTCCTGGGCGATCGCGGCGATGGGTACGGCCTTCGGCTTCTTCAGCTTCAGCCTGCTGCTGATGGCTGGCGTGGGCTGGCAGGTGCGCGGTGAATTCGTGGCGATCTGGGTGATGCCGTGCCTGTTCGCCACCTTCGGCATCGCCAAGTTGTTCGTCGCGTGGCGCTATCGCGGCCATGAATAACCGTGTACGTGAATTGCGTGGCGGCCAGGGCTGGTCGCAGGCCGACCTGGCCGAGCGGCTGGACGTGTCGCGGCAGACCGTCAACGCGATCGAGACAGGCAAGTACGATCCCAGTCTGCCGCTGGCCTTCCGCATCGCCCGGCTGTTCGGGCAACCGATCGAATCCATTTTTGAACCCGGGGAGTGACTCGTGAGCAAGAAGACATCCGCACGCATGGGGGCGCTGGTCGGCGTCGCGGTGGCGATTTTCGCCGCCAACCATGCCAGGCACCGCCACGATGCCAGCGAGGATGCCCCGGCGCCTGCCGCTGCTGCCTCGTCCGCGCCGGTGGCCAGGGCGGCACCGGCCACCTGGCAACTGGGTTCGCTGCAGCTGACCGCCTGCGAGCTGGGGCAGCCGGATTCCGGCCTGAGCACGGCGGCGTGGTGTGCTGATTTCCCGGTGCCGGAAAACCGGGCCGATCCGCACAGCCGCACGATCAAATTGAAGCTGGCGGTGCTGCGTTCCAGCGCGCAGGTGGAAAGCAGCGACATGCTGGCCTTCCTGGCCGGCGGCCCCGGCCAGGCGGCCACCGACTCGGCCGGCATGATCGAGGCGACGCTCAAGCCGTTGCTGGCGCACCGTTCGATCCTGCTGCTGGACCAGCGCGGCACCGGGGGCTCCAACGCGCTGAGCTGCAAGGGTGTCGATGACGACGGTGGCAGCGGCGATGGCGCGCCGTTCGATGCGGACAAGATGCGCTCGGGCGTGAAGGACTGCCTGAAACAGCTCGAAGGGCGCGCCGACCCGCGCTACTACACCACCACCATCGCCGCGCAGGATCTGGAAGACGTGCGCAAGGCGATCGGTGCGCCGCAGTTCGATCTGGTCGGCGTGTCCTACGGCACGCGGATGGCGCAGCGATACCTGATGCGTTACCCCGACGCGGTGCGCACCGTGGTGCTGGACAGCGCGGTGCCCAACTCGCTGGCGCTGGGCAACGATTTCGCGCGCAATCTGGATGATGCGCTGAAGGCGCAGTTCGAGCGTTGCACCGCCGATGCGGCATGCAAGGCGCAGTTCGGCGACCCGGACCAGACCCTGTATCAACTGCGCGATGCGTTGCGCGCCAATCCGCACGAGGTCAGCTTCCGTGATCCGCAGACCTACCAGACGGTCCGGCGCCGACTGACCGAGGACTCGCTGGCCAGCGTGGTGCGCATGTTCGCCTACACGCCGCCGACCGCGGCGCTGTTGCCGCTGTCGATCGACGCGGCGGCGCACGGCGATGTCGGGCCGTTGCTGGGGCAGGCGCAGATCCTCTCCGGCGAATTGTCCGAATTGGCCGGCAGCGGCATGCAGTTCTCGGTGATCTGCGCCGAGGATGCCGACCTGCTGCAGGCCAGGCCGGACGATGCCGACACCATTCTCGGCACGCGCATGGTCGACTCGCTCAAGGCGGTCTGCTCGGTGTGGCCGCATGGCGACCGTCCGGCCGATTTCCACCAGCCGCTGAAGACCGACAAGCCGGTGCTGCTGCTGGCCGGCCAGTACGACCCGGTGACGCCACCACGCTATGCCGAGGAAATCGCCAAGGGCCTGCCGAATGCCCGCGTGCTGGTGCTCAAGGGCCAGGCGCACAGCGTGATGGCGGCCGGCTGCGCGCCCGAGCTGGTCCAGCACTTCGTGGAGGACGCCGATCCGAAGGCGCTGGACGCCAGCTGCCTGGACCTGCTGCAACCCACGCCGATTTTCATCGATTTCAACGGTTCCACCCCTTGAGGAGCACCCCATGATCGAGGTCAGGGATTTGCACAAGGCCTTCGGCGCGGTGAAGGCCGTCGAGGGTGTCAGCTTCAGCGCCCGCGATGGCGAGATCACCGGCCTGCTCGGCCCCAACGGTGCCGGCAAGACCACTACCCTGCGCATGCTCTACACGCTGATGGCGCCGGACCGTGGCCAGGTGCTGGTCGACGGCATCGATGCGGTGGCCGATCCGCTCGGCGTGCGTCGCCAGCTTGGCGTGCTGCCGGACGCCCGCGGGCTGTACAAGCGCCTCAGTGCGCGCGAGAACATCGATTACTTCGGCCGCCTGCAGGGCCTGCCGGAAGACCTGCTGGCGCGTCGTCGCGAGGCGCTGGTCGAGGCGTTGGAGATGGCCGACATCGCCGACCGCCGCACCGAGGGCTTCTCGCAGGGCCAGCGGGTGAAAACCGCGATCGCCCGCGCACTGGTGCACGATCCGCGCAACGTGATTCTCGACGAGCCGACCAACGGCCTGGACGTGATGGCCACCCGCGCGCTGCGCCAGTTCATGCAGCGGCTGAAGTCCGAGGGGCGCTGCGTGCTGTTCTCCAGCCACATCATGCAGGAGGTGGCCGCGCTGTGTGACCGCATCGTGGTGATCGCCCGTGGCCGGGTGGTGGCCGACGCCTCGCCGGAAGCGCTGCGTGCGCAGACCGGCGAGACCAATCTGGAGGATGCCTTCGTGAAGATCATCGGCAGCGAAGAGGGCCTGGCCGCATGAATGGCATGACTCCGAAACCCGTGCGCGGGCGCGCTTTCCTCACCGTGTTGCTGAAGGAGGTGAAGGAAAACCTGCGCGATCGCCGCACCCTGATGAGTGCCTTCCTCACCGGCCCGTTGCTGGGCCCGCTGCTGCTGGTGATGCTGCTGAACGTCACCGTCAACCGCGAGCTGGACAAGGCCGAGAAGCCGCTGCCGGTGCCGGTGCTGGGGGCCGAGTACGCGCCCAACCTGATCGACGCGCTGAAGGCCGGCGGCGTGGTGCCGAAGCCGCCGGTGGCCGATCCGGAACAGGCCGTGCGCAAGCAGGAGGCCGACGTGGTGCTGCGCATTGACCCCGGCTACGGCAAGGCCTGGCGCAAGGGCGAGCCGGTGCAGGTGGAGATGTTCTACGACTCCTCGCAACGTGATGCAGGCAGTTCGGTGGACCGGGTCAACAAGCTGGTCGAGGGCTACGCACGCCAGCAGGGCGCGATGCGGCTGGTTGCACGCGGCATGTCGCCCAGCGCGGCATGGCCGTTGCAGGTGGCCCGGCGCGACCAGGCCACGCCGCAGTCGCGCGCGGTGTTGATGTTCGCGATGCTGCCGTACTTCTTCGTCATCACCATCTTCATGGGGGGCATGTACCTGGCGATCGACCTGACCGCCGGCGAGCGCGAGCGGCAGTCGCTGGAACCGCTGTTCGCCAACCCGGTGCCACGCTGGAAGATCCTGTGCGGCAAGCTGGTGGCGATCTGC